>Ga0265298_10000968_pt1 | contig 42779 bp, 41 predicted proteins | sample AusTroGonzalo_MG_3_FD_193486 | JGI IMG/M metagenome (GOLD analysis project Ga0265298, IMG submission 193486) | Bovine rumen microbial communities from tropical cattle in Woodstock, Queensland, Australia - Gonzalo_01 | ecosystem: Host-associated > Mammals > Digestive system > Stomach > Rumen ... | reverse complement strand
GTCACCCGTAGGATCTGTCTGATCAGAAGGATCGGTATCAGCAGGTGTAGGTGTTACCGTTATCTCTTCTACGACTTCCCATGTGGCAGCGGCAATTACTCTGCCTCTGTAAGAATCCGTATAGGCATATGTGATCCTGTACTTTCCGACCGTATTCATCGCGGTCTCCAGAGATACTTCCTGGTTGGATTCATTTGTGATCTCATATGAGATGCCGCTGGTAGTTGTATCAAGCTTGGCCGTGGTAGCCGTTACGCCATCCAAAGGATCGATCTCCTGACCCTTGCCGGTGGTTATCGATGTATTGGTTACATTGATCTCCGGTGCATAGAGGGTCGTCTTGCCAAGGATCCTGATGTTAAGGTCAACATCCGTTGAAATGCCCGAAACATCTCCGCGCCATGAATACTGCCAGTATTCGTAATAGAAACTTCTCGGAGGAACCATGTCACCTGCCTTATAGAAGCTTCCGTCGCTGTAACAGCTGTAAGGATATGCATACCAGAGCTTGTACTTGGACAGGATCTCTCCAGAATAACTGCCGAGTCTGTTGTTGATATCCGAAGTGTTGAGGTAAACGCAAGGTGTGTAACCATTCTGTGCAACGGTGCTGCAGAAAGCAGTGATTACATTCGCAAAATCCTGGCCATACAGATCTTCCGTTCTGTATCCGCCGCCTGTCTCCCAGTCCATGACTACAGGGAGGTCGAGTCCCATGCCGCCGAGCTTGGAGAGTGTGAGCGAAGCTTCCTCGAGGGCCTCATAAGGAGTAATGGCCTGTGAGAAGAAATATACGCCTACCTTGATGCCGTTAGCCTTGGCATTCTGAATGTTCTGTGAGAACTTGTTGTCTTCGTAAAGTCCGCCGGAACCCCAGAATCTTCCGCCGATTCTGATGAATGCGAAATCGATTCCGTCGTCCTTAACCTTGGACCAGTTGATGTTTCCCTGGAACTCGGAGATATCGATGCCGAGTTCATAGTCAACGATGGTTACCGTTCCCTCAACTGCTTCAGGAGTAGGTGTAGCAGTAGGAGCGCTTGCAGTTGAACCCTGGTGAACGACTTCAACGTTAGCTGACTGGTCAGTAGTGATCTCGCTTCTGTCAATGACACCGGCCTTACCTGATACGATGGCATCAACGAGTTCTTCATCAGTAAGTGACTTAAGGTCGCTTAAGTCAACAACGTGCTCACCCGTAAGCGAGCCGCGCTTAACATTCTTAACCGCGCCTGCTGTGCCCGTGATCCCGGGTGTGGGTTCAGATGTATCTGAAGGGAATGTTGCTTCAGTCATGCTTGCAGCCATTCTGGCCTGGGCAAGATACTGCTCGGCAATATTAAGCTCCACATTCTCTGCAGGAGCCGTGTTTGAAATATTACTATTAATGGCAGCCGCACAAACAGTACCGACCGTAGCAAGTACGACAGCCGCAGCGATGATAAGGCTTATTCTCGCCTTATTCTCCTGGGCCTGGCAAAATCTTGCGAAAAAGCCCATCTTCTTTGTCGTTGTCTCTGTTCCAGCTTTCTTTTTCAAAATATAATCCGCCTATATTAATTCATAAATATTCATGATAATAATGCTTGAGGATGCCCCCTAAGTCAAGGAAATGAACCTTACATATACATTACCGTTTTGCGACAAACCGGCATGTCAAAACGCGCTAAACGCCGTATTTATTTAGCTTTGGGGTATTCGTTGCAGAGAAGTCTGTATGGCGCTTCATCCTCTTCGATCTCAGGAAATCTGCCGACCGGAGGATTAAATCTGTTATCCGTGTTATCGTCATTTACCTGGGATACTTCGCCCAGGAGAACGGCTCCCGTTCCCTTCTCGACTTCAAAATCGTGGTACATCAGCGGCTGAATCGAGATGCTCTCGCCGGGCGTGAGCTTGACCTGCGTCCCGGCCTTCACCTTATAAGTCCTGCCGTCTGTGTGGACCGTAACGTCACTTTCCATGTCCATCTCTTCATCGGGAAGCGAATTATATACCCTGATAAGCAGGTTTCCGCCGCCCCTGTTAATGATGTCTTCCATCTTGTTCCAGTGGAAATGGTTCGGTGAATACTGGCCTTCCTCAATAAAGAGGAGTTTCTCGGCATAAGCCTTGGGATACCTGTCCTGAGCCTTCAGGTTGCCGTTTCTCAATGTAATGAGTGAGAATCCGATTTTCTCGAAATCGCCCTGACCATAGTCAGTTATGTCCCAGCCGAGCATATTGTCCCTGATCTCATCATATTCATGGCCCTTGGTCTGCCACTCTTCCGGCGTGAAATTGCAAAACGGCGGCAGGCTGATCTTCAGGTCATTAATGACGCTTTCCATGCGTTTTAACGCTTTGTTGATCTCTGATCTTTTCATGATTTCTCTCCTTTTCCCCACCCTATCTTAGCATTCATCTCGAAAGAAAATTCGTGGATAAAGGGGCAATCTCCCGTCCCGGTTATGCAGCCCGCCTGTTGCTGACCGCCCTGAAAATGCATGCAATGCCGAAAGACAGCAGCGGTACGCCAAAAAAGATCGCGATTCCGCCGCCCCATCCCCAGTTCAGGAAACCGTAGAAATCATTGGAATCAGGCCATGCATCGCCGATTCCGTTTATAAGGATATTAGCCGTGTATCCAATTGCATAAAGAAGTGTTGGAACTGCTGCGAGAACAGCATATCTGAAAGGCATCCTGTCTCTTCTGACAATCAGAAACTCCACTACTGCAGCAACGGGCTCGAGCAGATGGAAATAAAGGTTTCCGCCCTTATAGAATCTAAGCCAGCCATACAAGGGACCGAACATAAACGCAACGACAGCAAAAGTAATAACTACTCCGCAGACGGCGGAAAGCTTCAGCGCCCTTAACTTCTCCGTGTTCTTTTTGAGCAGGGCAAATACGAGATATATAGCAGAAACAATACCGCAGTAAACATTGGACAGGACTGTGTAGAACTTAAAGTTCTCAATGCCGCTGGCATGCAGATTGCCTGATTCGGGGCTCCCGGTGACCATCAGAATGATTCCGATCACCGTAAAGATAACGATGATGATATTCAGAATAAGTCCGGCTGTCGAATTCTTTTTACTCATACTGAAATTATAACACGCAAAAGGGCTGCCCCTAAGGACAGCCCCTGATAAATCACTGTTTAGAGCGACAATTACATATTGCCCTTCTCGAGAGCGAGTGTAACTGTTGTACGGTCGCAAACCTCTGAAGGTCCGAAGTACTGGATAGCACCGGGGAATGTGAATGCTGTCTCAACAGCCCACTTCTCACGGTTAGCTTCGAAGTACTTGAACGGCTTGCCGTCGAGCTCTACGAGAGCCTTACGGATAACCGGCTTGTCTGCACCGTTTCTTCTCTCCATGTTCATCATCTTTGTGATAGGCATACCGCCTGCAACCCACTCGTCAGCAGGCTTGGAGATGTTGGAAACCTTTGAGAGGTATCCTGTGTAACCATACTGGATGAGCATGAATGCGTTGAAGCCCAATGAATAGCAGTAATCTGCATCGAAGTTTGAAGGGAATGCGCAACGGCCTTCATAACCGAAGAAGTGATGCTGAGCACCGAACTTGCCCTTGTATGTGCCTGCTTCCTTTCTCTTAGCGAGCTCGTTCTTAACCATCTCGGAGAAGAGCTTCTCGGACTCGATGAGGGAAACCTGAACGTTGCCGTGAGGATCTCTCTCGAGGAAGAGCTGCTGCTGGATGCCCTGAGGAAGGATGTCGAATACCTTGAAAGCATCAGCGGAGAGGCCTGCCTTGATGAACTCATACTTAGCGTTCCAGTCAGGAAGTGCATTGAACTGAGCTGTCTTCTCGCCAGCGAGGAGCTCGTTGATCTCAGCGATGAGAGCGGAGAACTCAGGTACGAACTCTACGATACCCTCAGGGATGATTGCAACACCGAAGTTGTCGCCGTTAGCTGCTCTCTTCTCAACAGAGTCAGCGATCTGATTTGTGATGTCAGCAAGAGACATCTTCTTAGCTGCAACTTCCTCACCGATGAGGCAGATGTTAGGCTGTGTCTCGAGAGCGCACTCAAGAGCAACGTGGGAAGCAGAACGTCCCATAACCTTGATGAAGTGCCAATACTTCTTTGCAGAGTTAGCATCTCTCTCGATGTTACCGATGAGCTCGGAATATGTCTTTGTAGCTGTGTCGAAACCGAAAGAAGCCTCGATGTCCTCGTTCTTGAGGTCGCCGTCGATTGTCTTAGGGCAGCCGATAACCTGGATTCCCGTGTTGTTTGCAGCCATGTACTCAGCGAGTGTAGCAGCGTTTGTGTTGGAGTCGTCGCCGCCAATGATTACGATAGCTGTAAGACCGTTCTCCTTAGCGAAGTTAGCAACTGTCTGGAACTGCTCAACTGTCTCGAGCTTAGTTCTGCCGGAACCGATGATGTCGAAACCACCTGTATTTCTGTAAGCGTCGATGAACTTGTCGTCGAACTCAACATAGTCGTTCTTAAGAAGTCCATCCGGACCCTTCTTGAAGCCTAAGAGCTTGTTCTCAGGGTTTGTTGCCTTAAGAGCGTCATAGAGACCTGAAATAACGTTGTGTCCGCCAGGTGCCTGACCGCCTGAGAGGATAACGCCTACAACCTGCTTCTTAGCTTCGGATGTATTTGTGCCCTTTACGAATGTGATTTCGGGCTTACCATATGTGTTGGGGAAAAGAGCCTTGATCTTGTCCTGATCTGCAACAGACTGTGTTGCAGCGCCTTCCTGTACGCTGATCTCAGCAATGCCGTTTCTAAGCATGCCCGGAAGCTTGGGCTGATACTCATATCTTGCCTTCTGAAGTGGTGAAATATCCATAGCTTTACTCCTTTAGAATAAAAATACACAAGAATAATAAATAATCGGGCGTTAAAATTCAATGCCGTATTTGTTGATTTTTGTGTCAAAAAATCCGTACCGCGCTGACTTGCGGTAAACCCGCGTGCAAAGTTTTTGCAAATTAGAGGGCGAAGTTTGCACTGATTTTGCAAATTCAGCCGGATTTGCAAACTTAGTGCGAAAACGGGTCCAACTTTGCACGAAGTTTACACGGCCTTTCGAGGCGTATGTATTTTGTGTAGTATCCGGGTTGGTTTACTGTACAAAATACGTACTTTCGAGCAGAATTCCGTAATCAGTACAGTAAACGAAGCATTTTACTGTACGATTTAGGTACTAATCTGAACGATTGCGGATATTAGAGGTTCCGGTCATTGCCTAAACACATCCGCTGGTGTATATTCTCATTCGAAAATTGAAAAACAAGGACGGGAGCTTGCATAACAGGCTGAGAGGAAGGTGTGCCCTTCGACCGAATACCTGATTTGGGTAATGCCAACGTAGGGACACTTATCATATTATGTTGTTTACGGGAAGTTACCACGGATGAGGTAACTTCCCTTTTTCATTTATCCCACATCGAAAGGATATCTTTCATGAAAAGATACAACGTTTTACGCCTGTGCGTAATGGCGATCCTTGTTGCGGTCGGAGTCGTCATCTCCCCACTTCTCAGGATCGAAGGCATGTGCCCGATGGCACATCTCATCAACATCACTGCAGCAGTCCTGCTGGGACCCCTGGATGCATTCATCGTCGCTCTTACGATTGGCATCATCAGAATGTGCGTCATGGGAATCCCGCCTCTTGCTCTCACGGGAGCAGTTTTCGGTGCACTGCTGTCAGGAATCCTTTACAAGGTTTCGAAGGGCAGGATCTGGGCCGCAGTACTGGGCGAGATCGTCGGTACAGGCATCATCGGCGCCATCGTATCCTACCCTGTTATGGCATTCATCTGCGGCAGAGAGGGTCTGGGGTGGTTTTTCTATGTTCCCTCATTTATCTGCGGAACCCTGATCGGCGGAACCATAGCGGCCATAGTCCTCTACAGACTCCAACACATGGGCGCGCTTAAGAAAATGCAGGCAAGAATTGCCGAAGGAGGAAAGTTATGGAAGAAACAGCAAAAAACCGCCTGATCCATTGCATTACGAATCCCGTATCAATGAACCAGTGCGCAAACACGATATTGTCACTGGGCGCCAAGCCGATCATGGCAGAGCACCCTGATGAGGTAACGGAGATAACGAAGACCGCCTCCTCTCTCCTGCTCAATCTCGGAAACATCACTGATGCAAGGATCACATCCATGAGACTGGCACTTCGTGAAGCAAACAGCACAGGCATTCCGGTTACTCTGGATGCCGTAGGAGTTGCGTGCTCATCACTTCGCAAGACTCTCGCAAAGCTCCTCATGACATTTGGCAGGTTCACCGTTATCAAGGGCAACTATTCGGAGATCATGGCACTCTACGATGACACATATAAATCAGCAGGGGTCGATGCAAAAGAAGGTACTGACGTTGAGCGTGTAAAGAATGCTGCACTCGAACTTGCGAAAGCAAACAACGCGATTGTCGTAGCAACAGGCAAGGTCGACCTCATAGCTTCTGCAGGCGAGATCACAACTGTTGAAGGCGGCGTTGCTCAAATGTCTCAGGTTACCGGAACAGGATGCATGTTAGGAGCAGTCATCGCAACTTATCTTGCCGAGAAAAAGGATGCACAGAGCGTTGCTGACGCCTGCAGATTCTTTAAGCGCTGCGGCGAGAAGGCACAGACTGACAAAGGCAACGGGACATTCATGGTAAATCTTCTGGATGCGATCGGAGAACAAAATGGAATTTGACACGACTTTATACTTCATCACCGACAGCACCGGATATGAACAGGATGTGTTCCTAAGAAGAGTCCGTTCAGCACTCGAAGGCGGCGTAACGATCATCCAGCTCCGCGAGAAAAACAGAACGACAAAAGAATACATCGACATTGCAAATGCCGTTCATAAGATAACAAAAGAATTCGGTGTGCCTCTCATCATCGACGACAGGATTGATGTCATGCTCGCGACAGATTGCGAAGGTGTTCATGTCGGTGCAGAAGACATGCCCGTTGCAATGGCGCGTAAACTCATCAGCAAAGACAAAATCTTAGGCGCAACCGCAAAGACTGTCGAAGCTGCAACCAAGGCATATAACGATGGTGCGGATTATCTCGGTGTCGGCGCCATCTATCCCACCACTACAAAAGCTAAAGCGGTCCTCACTTCAACTGAGACTCTTGATGCGATCACAAAGGCCGTTCCGATTCCGGTTAATGCGATCGGCGGACTTAACAGCGGAAACATCGGAATCTTAAGAGGCATAAACATCGCAGGCGTCTGTGCAGTATCAGCGATCATGAAGGCAGACAGTCCGAAGAATGCAGCTGAAGAATTGAAGGCTGCATTTGAAGACTTAAGGAGGAACGCATGAAGACCGCATTATCCATCGCAGGAAGCGACTGTTCAGGTGGCGCAGGAATACAGGCAGATCTCAAAACAATGCTCGCCAACGGCGTGTACGGAATGTCCGTCATAACATCACTTACCGCACAGAACACAACAGGTGTCAGATCAATAGAAAACGTCTCCCCTGATTTTCTGAAAGACCAGATCGATTCAGTCTTCGAAGACATCGCACCTGACGCGGTAAAAACAGGAATGATTCCAAGCAAAGAACTTGTAGAAGTCATCACTGAGAGAATGAAGTTTTACGGCGTAAAAAATCTCGTTGTCGATCCCGTCATGATCGCTACGAGCGGAGCGGATCTGTCGAACAGCGGAAGCGTAAAAGCTCTTAAGGAAAAACTCATTCCGCTGTCTGCTGTAGTTACGCCTAACGTGCCTGAAGCGGAAGTCTTATCAGGCATGAAGATCACATCAAAAAACGACATGATCGAAGCGGCGAAAAAGATCAATTCCGAATGCGGCTGTTCGGTGCTCATCAAGGGCGGTCATTCAGAAGGAAATTCTGATGACATTTTATTCCACGATGACGAGGTTTTTGTTTTCGGGATGGAGAAGATCGATAACGAAAATACGCATGGGACGGGCTGCACTTTATCGAGTGCGATCGCATGCAATCTCGCCAAGGGAATGGACGTTCCGCAGGCTGTTACACGCGCGAAAGAATACATCACCGAAGCGATTGGTGCAGGCCTTGATCTGGGTCACGGAAGAGGCCCGTTGGATCACGGTTTCGACATTAAAACCAAATACAAAATTTAAGGAGCATATACATGGAAAGAAATTACTCAACACAGATGGAAGCGGCAAGAAAAGGAATCATCACACCCGAGATGAAGATCGTCGCAAAGAAGGAATACAGGACCGAAGAAGAGATCCGTGAATGGGTCGCTAAGGGACAGGTTGCTATCTGCGCAAACAAAAACCACAAGTGTCTTGATCCTGAGGGCGTAGGTTCAATGCTCAGAACAAAGATCAACGTTAATCTCGGCGTATCACGCGACTGCAAGGATTACGATGTTGAGATGAAGAAAGTCCAGGCAGCTGTCGACATGGGCGCGGAAGCGATAATGGACCTCTCATCACACGGCGATACCATTCCGTTCAGAAGAAAACTCACATCTGAATGTCCTGCCATGATCGGTACAGTTCCCGTTTACGATTCAGTCATTCACTATCAGAGAGACCTCGCAACACTTACCGCAAAAGATCTCATCGACGTCGTAAGACTTCACGCTGAAGACGGTGTTGATTTTGTTACACTTCACTGCGGCATCACAAGACACACGATCGATCAGATCAAGAAACACAAGAGAAAGATGAACATCGTTTCACGCGGAGGCTCACTCATCTTTGCATGGATGTGCATGACAGGAAACGAGAATCCTTTCTATGAGTATTTCGATGAGATCCTCGACATCTGCAGAGAATACGACGTAACAATTTCCTTAGGTGACGCATGCCGTCCGGGATGCCTCGCTGATGCGAGCGACGTCTGCCAAATCGAAGAACTCGTAAGACTCGGTGAACTCACAAAGCGTGCATGGGCGAAGGATGTCCAGGTAATGGTAGAAGGCCCCGGCCACATGCCGATGGATCAGATCGAAGCAAACATGAAGATCCAGCAGACAATCTGCATGGGTGCTCCCTTCTATGTATTGGGACCCCTCGTTACTGACATCGCTCCCGGATACGATCACATCACATCCGCTATCGGCGGTGCAATCGCTGCAGCATCAGGCGCTGCATTCCTCTGCTACGTAACTCCTGCAGAGCACCTGGCACTTCCTAACGTTGATGATGTTAAGCAGGGCATCATCGCTTCGAAGATAGCTGCTCATGCTGCAGACATCGCAAAGAAGATCCCTCACGCAATGGATAAGGACAACGAGATGGGTGACTGCAGGCGCAAGTTCGACTGGGACGGACAGTGGGCAGTATCGATCGATCCTGAAACAGCAAAAGCCATCCGTGATTCACGTGCTCCCGAACATGATGATACATGCTCCATGTGCGGCAAGTTCTGCGCAGTCAGGAGCATGAATAAAGCACTCGAAGGCGAATATATTGATATTCTCTGATTACCTGTTAAGTTCCTCGATCATGTCGGGGAACACTTCAAGTGATCTCCACAAAATACCGTGCATGTAAGCGATTGCGGTTCCGTAGTTTGTCATCGGAATACCGCAGTCGTTTGCACATTTTGTGCGGTAGATCATCTCGCGGTCGTTGAGCATGCATGCACCGCAGTGAATGATCATCTTATACTTGGTCAGATCCTCTGCAAAAGACAGACCTGATGTCGTCTCAATATTGATGTCTTTTCCCGTGTATTCCTTGAGCCACTTCGGAATCTTATATGTACCGATGTCTTCACACTGTCTGTGATGTGTGCAGCCTTCAGAGATAAGAACCGTATCACCGTCTTCCAGAGTTTCAATCGCCCATACGCCCTTTACTGCTGACTTGAGGAAACCCTTGTGTCTTGCGAGCAGGATCGAGAATGAAGTGAGCTTGATGTTGTTAGGTACCATTTTCGATACTCTGCCAAATGCCTGGCTGTCAGTTACGACCAATGACGGCGGTGTCTTCAGATTCTCAAGGAGCTTCGGCAGATCAGTATCCTGCGCAATGTATGCGATGGCATTTGTATCCAGCACTTCTCGTAATACCTGCTGCTGGGGCAGAATGATTCTTCCCTTAGGAGCTGAACCGTCGATCGGGATAACGAGAACGACTGTATCACCGGGCTTGATCAGATCGCTGATGAGAGGTGTTGCTGCAGGCTTCTGAAGGCCAACCTTTGCGATCATTTCCTTCAGTTCGTTAATGTTCTTTCCGGTTACGGAACTTACATAGATCTCATTGGGTTTTCCGGCAGAAACAGTCTGCTTAAGATCCGCTTTATTGTAAGCAACGATGTAAGGTATTCCCTTCTCCTCGAAGAGCTTTATCAGCTGCTCATCAGTAGCAGCCATTCCCTCAACGAGGTCAACAACGAGGACTGCAACGTCTGTCTTGTTGAGAACGAGTTTTGTTCTGCTGATTCTCTTTTCACCTAAGATTCCGTCATCGTCAAAACCTGGTGTGTCGATGATTACGACAGGTCCCAACGGAAGGATCTCCATGGCCTTATAAACCGGGTCAGTAGTCGTACCCTTCGTATCGGAAACGATTGCAAGATCCTGGTTTGTGATCTTGTTTACGAGACTTGATTTGCCGGCATTTGTCCTGCCGAAAAATCCGATGTGAATTCTCTCACTCTGAGGTGTGTCATTTAATCCCATTTAAGTATTCCTCCGTATTAAGAAGATTTGGAATCTGTTTTCTGTATAGTCTTCCCGACATCGCGAAATGCGGGAGTTCGATGAACTTTGCATCAACCGGTGAAATGTATTTAACCATTGGATCTGCAATGATCATCTCAGCATCCTTAAGCGCCTCTTCAATTTCTTCTTCACCATGACATCTCTTATCGCATTCCTGCAAAAGTCCGTCGGTTATTTCAGTTGATGCAATTACATTGAAATCGATTCCGGATTGCTGCTTGATGTATGCAGCAATGGAACCTGATACAACAGTCTCACCAACAATGTAATTCTTCGATTTATTTCTCTCGACATCCATGTAGTCCTGTACCTTGCCGTCCCACGGAAGGCCCTTTACGTACGGGATGCCAAATGTCTCTTTCATGTATTCACATGCGGCAATACCTGATGAAGATACAGCCACATTAAGTTCAGCTTCAGTTGCTCTTATTACATTCTCGAAAGATGTATTCAGAGCCCAGTTGGATACGACCTCATGACCGTCCGATATATAGATGTCAGTCGATGTAAAATCGAGCGGTGTCATTCCAATGATGTTTACACCATTCTTCACTTTTTTGTCAGATGCTTTGAGCATCTTTCCTGCAAAGCTTAAGAATGCTTTCGACTGTCCCTTGGAATAGTCGTGCATAGCATTTGTGTTTACGTAAAAACAGGGAAGTCCTGTCTTCTCTTCCAATATCCTGCAGATACCCTTGAAATCCGTTCCGTTAAGATACGGTAGAGGTGAATTTGCGAGAGCGATAAACAGCGGCTTCATTTTATCAGCCGCGTAGCAAATATCCTTAATGAACTTATCGTCATTTCCTGTAATCGCATCGATGTCGTTAAGACCCGAAATATATATCAGGCTCTCCTGGTCAAACCATCTGACTTCATCGTGCGTGTTATATGTTGAATTGCAGCCTGAAGGATCGTGGATGACGGTCATGCCGCCAAGCTCATAGAGGGCACTCGCCGCACCTGACACATCGCCTGTATAAACCGGTAAGATCCTGTAAGTCTTCTTCATATGCAGCTCCTGCAGCCCAGGCCCTTTCTGGGTACGATGTCACGAAGATCTTTTGCATTTACAAAAGCATCTTCCATAAGCTTTATAAATTCTGTTATTCCGTCAAAACCGTAGAGGCCGCCGCCTTCGATCATGTTGACAAAATATACAGTTCCTTCGAACCATGCAGCCTTCTGTCCGACTGCGAGAATTTTATCTTCGCTTCTTACAAGTCTTCTGTCACCAACGTGAATAGTAGAATGAAGAATCAACTCAGGATATTTCTCTGCCAGATATTTGAAATCTTCCTCTTCACTGCCGTCGATCGCGTCAAGATAAACAGTCTTTACATTGATTCCGTTATCAAGCAAAAATCTTGCAAGTGATAAAGGTTTCGGTGCGACCGTATAATCGATTGCAACAGCAGTATCACCGATCAGTTCCTTAAGCTTTTTAACTTCACTTTCGCATGACTTGATTCCATCCTCAATGAAGCCTTTGGGAATATCCAAACCTGATTCAGCAAGTTCATTTTTGATCGTTTCAAAACCGAAACTCAACGGAGCATAAATATACTTGCGGTTAAGCCTCTTCGTTATAGTCTGTGTTGCCATCAGGCCTGCCGGATACTGGCAGATGAAAAGTGATGTTTCACCTATTGATAAATACTCATCAAGAGTCTTGCAGTTTGCGGTGTCTTTTGCCGTCTTGTTGTTGAATTCAAGAATCGTTTTGAAGTCATTATGTGATGCAGGCATGTCGCTTCCCGCGAAAGAAACAACATCACCGTTCTCAGGCAGTTCGGGAATGATCTCCGACATGGCCCTTCTGAGTCTCTGGTCAGGTGTCGTACCGCGTTTCTGCATGACGGGATCCATGAATCCGCGCACGAACTTAACGTCTGGAAAGCGCTTGCCCAGTTCCCTGTATATGAACTCGATATCGCATCCCATGAACTTGTGAACGCATACCGGGAAGATGATTACCACCGGAGGAACTGACGGAAGCTTATTCAAACAATCCGTAACACCTTCGATAGTGGTCTCTTCGATCCTTCCGGAATGAGTCATGTCATCTTCTTCCAGAACAACGGAAGAAAATCTTCCGAGCTCGCCCATCTCCGCAGCGGTCATTACAACACCTCGCAGACAGTTGTCGGCGCAGATGTAGATCTGGTGCGCAGAAGGGATCCTGAAACCGATGTGCACGATATTCCATGTGCCGTGAACGGGCGCGTTGAACTCAAGCCCGTTGGTAAACGGCTTCGGGAATGATGCGCTGCCTATTAAAACTTTCTCATCACTTGACGTTGGCATAAGAAGTCTTTACGTTTACTCCGTCGAGTCTTCCGATCTTTCCTGTGATCTCACTTATGTAATCCTGGGGTGCATTGATGGCGATCATGATGATGCTTATACCCATCTCGCGATAGGGCACTCCCATTCTTCCGATGATGTACTGACCTGCTTCATGAAGAAGAGCGTTCAGCTTTTCTACTGACTCAGGGTTCTCTACGATGATGGAAATTGCTGCTACTCTTGTATCCATAAAATTACCTCAGCAGATTCTGGGGAGCAACTCGTTACCCGGCTTCGGCAAATATGTCTGTCCGCCGACTTCTGTTGTCATTACGACTCTGCCGACTTCATCAGCAGTTACTTCACCAATGATCGTAGCGCCTTCTGTATACTTGGTTGTCTTCAGCACTTCAACAACTGCATCAGCCTTGTCTGCAGGACACATCATTACCATTCTTCCTTCGCACGCGAGATACAAAGGTTCAAGTCCCAAAAGACCCGTAACACCCTGCACTTCAGGTGCAACCGGAACTGCACTTCTGTTTACTTTGATTCCGACGTTTGCTTCGTCTGCGATCTCATAGAGAACGGTACCTACGCCGCCTCTTGTCGCATCTCTGATAACGTGCATCTCAGGACATACTTCGAGAGCCTTTCTGACAGGCTCCCAGAGAGGTGCACAGTCAGATGTGACATCAGCTTCGATACCGTACTCATCTCTTGCGAGAAGGATAGCCGTACCGTGTCTTCCGACGTCACCTGTTACGATGATCTTGTCACCGGGCTTAGCGAACTTACCGGATGTGTTGATGTTGTCATCGATTACGCCGACACCTGCAGTTGTGATGAAGATCTTATCTACCTGACCCTTGCCTGCGACTTTTGTGTCACCTGCAACAATGTTTACTCCTGCTTCTCTTGCGGTCTCACCCATGGTTTTAGCGATGAGCTCTAAGTCTTCGATCGGAAGTCCTTCCTCAATGATGTAAGAGCATGTGAGATAAAGCGGCCTTGCGCCCATGCATGCGAGGTCATTTACGGTACCGCAGATGGCGAGTCTTCCGATGTTGCCGCCCGGATATTTCCAGGGTGATACGATGAAACCGTCCGTCGACATTGCGATGCGTCCTTCAGGCTTGGGAAGTACTGCAGCATCGTCTGCTGTGAAATACTCGTTACCGAGATTCTTTCTGAATATCTCACCGATGAGCTCGGATGTCTTTCTTCCGCCGCTGCCGTGAGCTAATGTGATTACTTCTTTCATGACTGTCCTCCATACATATAGAATGCAGAGCAAGCGCCCTCATCAGATACCATGCATGCTCCGACCGGGTGATCAGGATTGCATACCTTGCCAAAGAGCGGACACTGGTTAGGCTTGATCTGTCCCTGCAGAACATTTCCGCACTTGCAGCCTGTCTTTTTCTCATATTCCATCTTCGGAATCGAATGCTTCTTACGGGCATCGTAAGCAGCATATTCATCCTTAAGTTCAACACCTGAATCAGGGATCATTCCGATGCCGCGCCACTCAGCGTCACAGGGCTTCAGATACTTATCAACGATGGCACATGCCGCAGGGCTTCCCGCATCAGTTACTACTCTCGGATAAGCGTTAACGAAGAACGGCTTACCTTCCGCAAGTTTCATTACCGTGATGCCCAAAGCAGTAAGAAGTTCCTCGCCGGTAAATCCTGCGATCGTTCCGCTTACGCCGCGCTCTGCCATGTCTTTGCAGAGCTGTGTTCCGATGATCGCATGAACATGGCCGGGATACAGATACGCATCAGTTGAAGATGCCATCGCTTCATATGCGCCAGGCATTGTTTTATTCGCTGTGAGGAGTGCAAAATTATCGATCTTATCCCTGATCGCATTCTGCACTGAGATAACGTCAGAAGGCGTTGTGGTCTCAAATCCTACGGATAAGAAAACGACCTGCTCCTCAGGATGATCTTTTGCATATTTCTCAGCGTCAATTGGTGAATATACAACCTTCACCTTACCGCCTTCCGCACGTGCCTGCTGGAGGCTCTTAACGTTACCAGGAACTCTTACGAGATCACCGAAAGTAGTGATCGTGCAGCCCTTCTCAAGGGCAAGATAAACAGCCTCATCGATATAGGATGCAGGCGTAACGCACACGGGGCAACCGGGGCCTGAGATGAGATTGATCTTGGGTGACAGGAAATTTCTGATTCCCTGTCTGAATATCTCGTGGGTATGAGTACCGCAGACTTCCATGATCCTTACTTCAGGACCATCGTAAGTCTCGAGATATTTCCTCAATTCGGAAGTATCAGTAATCGATGTCATGCCTGATTCTCCTTCAATACTTTTTCTGATTCAGACTTATCGTCATCAGTGATCTTTGCGATGGCGCAGCCAGCGTGAACCATTACGTAATCGCCGGGTTCCAGGTCGTCCAAAAGTTCTGCTGAGATCTCACGCTTGGCGCCGGTGCAGTCCACCATTGCAACACCGTCCTTAACGCTGATAACCTTTGCGGATAATCCAACACACATATTTATTTCCTCCTTCAATTGTTTATCTTGTTCATTCCGTACAGCGCCTGACCCAATGCGATTCCACCGTCGTTCGGCGGAACCATAGAGTGGAGCAGTACCTTAAATCCGTTTTCTTCCAATATCTTTGCCGTAAGCGAAGTGAGTAACTTGTTCTGATAACAGCCTCCGCTTAATGCTGCCGTCTTTATGTCTCCTGCTTTTGCGATTGCCATTTCCGCAACACCTTTTGCAAGCAGGAAATGGAATTCGTATGCAAGTTTTCTTATGTCGGTTCCTGCGAGTTTTTCTTCCGCAATATGTCTCACGATCTTTTCGGTTGCAACAACGTCACCGTCGATTAGACCTTCCATCTCGAAAGATTTCTCTCCCTCATATTCCAGAGCCTTGAATTCGAGAGCAGTTGCAGCCTCGCCTTCAAAACTCTGTTCGTACTTTATTCCGAGTATCGCGCTCACTGCATCGAACAGTCTTCCGCAGCTTGTCGATACCGCAGTGTTGACTCTGTTATCGTGCATTGCCTTGAACATCTTGAATGTTCCCTGCCTAAACAGTCCAAGCTCACTGCACTTGCTTTCTGCTTCATCACCATAGATGTCTATGAGCATTGATATTGCAATTCTGAATCCTTCACGTGATGCAACATCCCCGCCCGTATGCAGGAATGGTCTGATATGTCCCACACGCTCAAAATCGTTAACGCTGCACTTCAATATCTCGCCGCCCCAGATCGTGCCGTCCGTGCCGTATCCTGTACCATCCAGTGAGATTCCGATAACGTCATCAACATAATCGTTCTCAGCCATGCATGAGAGAATGTGAGCGTAGTGATGCTGCACTCTGATAAGCTCCAATCCTGATTCTTCCGCAGCTGCAGAAGAGTTATATGAAGGATGCAGATCACATACTGCATGCGTCGGTTTTGCTTCGAGCAATGTAAGCATTCTCTCAGCAGATTCCTTAAGTGCATTCTTACCTTTGATGTCAGTCAAATCTCCGATGTAAGAAGACGGATACATGAGACTGTTTACACCGACGCAGAATGTGTTCTTGAGTTCTCCGCCGTATGCAATAACGGAACCAGCGAACTGTTTTGTCATCATGTACGGGAGGGGTGCGTAACCTCTTGAACGTCTGATCATGTACGGCTTGCCGTCATAGAAATCCATGACGGAGTCATCAGCTCTTAATCTGATCTTCCTGTTATGCGTAAGGATGACATCGCAGTATGCCTTTATCTCGCGGCGAGCATCGTCGTCATTTCTGCAGATTGGAAGACCTGATAAATTGCCGCTCGTCATGACGAGACATGCAGGCATTTCGATGCCGTCATCGTAATCGAAAATAAGGCTCTGAACAGGTGCATAAGGAAGCATGCATCCAAGCATCGGATTACCCGGTGCAACCTGCTCTGCGAGATTGGAATCTTCACGGCGCTTCAAAAGGATAATCGGCTTCTGGTGACCTGTCAGAATTTCTCTCTGATAATCTTCGATATAGCAGTTCTTCAGAACCTCTTCTTCGTTTCTCATCATGAGCGCAAAAGGCTTAGAAGGACGGTGCTTCAATTCACGAAGTCTCTTTACTGCGTCGTTATCGTATGCATTACATGCGAGATGGAATCCGCCGATACCCTTTATCGCAGCGACACCGCCATTCGCGATAACCGAACGGACATAAGTGATCGCATCACGTCCCTTGCGGTTCTCTTCATCATCAAGAATGAAAACCTCCGGTCCGCAGTTGTTGCAGCAAACGGGCTGTGCATCGTATCTTCTGGTTGCGGGATCATAATATTCCTTCTCGCACTCAGGACACATCGGGAATTCCTTCATCGATGTTCTCTCGCGGTCGTAAGGAAGCGCATCAAGGATCGTCAGACGCGGTCCGCAGCATGTGCAGTTAATGAACGGATGCAGATATCTTCTGTTGTTCTTGTCGAACAGTTCAGCGAGACACTCATCACATATCGCGATGTCAGGAGATACGAATATCTCGCCGGATGTTTTCGCGCTCTCGATAATGTTGAATTCATTGTAAGCGGGAACGTCTTTTACCTTAACGTCCATCTTCAGGATCGCAGCGCGCTTAGGCGGCTGTGTCCTGATGAGGTCGATGAACTTATCGACCTGTTCTTCTTCACCCTGCGCATAGATCTCGACATAAGGGCCAAGGTTAGACACACTTCCCTTTATGCCAAGAGAAGCAGAGTGTCTTGCGACTGTCGGTCTGAAACCGACACCCTGGACTATGCCGTAAACTTTAATGCGCTTCGTAATCAAATCAAGTTCTCCCGCTTATTGCAAAGCACTTAAGATCTACCCAGTTACCTTCGTAATCAGGAACGAGTTCCTTAAGGCAGATATCAGCAGCAATCGTATCGTATTTGCCGCTTCTTACGAGCTCAATAAACTCATCCTCCTGAGTTATCTTTTTATCGCCTTCCTGCTTAACGCAGTCGTGAAGTTTGAAGAATGTTGCAATGTCACAGTCGACACCTGCATCTCTTAATGTCTTGCCGAAAACTTCATCGTGGCATACAAGAGTCTTACCCTTTATTCCTTCGGGAATGTTGTTCTTAAAAACAGGGCTTGATATCTCAAAATCTTTACCTAAATATTCGCATGCATCTATTCCCGAAGAAGATGCTGCGATAAGAGTTTTCGCGCCCCTGATATTCTTAATGTCATCGAGTGTCAGATCGATATAATCCTTGCCGTATGTGAGCGGAGTCATGCCGATGACAAGCTGCTCTATTTCATTAGCAGGTGTATCAGTTGCGAATTCATCAATGAGCGCTTTATATGCTTCCTTCTCACCTTCGTTATAGAGCTTCATTCCGTTTGATACGACAGGTACAACGGGAATGTCGACCTTGCTCTCGATGAGTCTCTTGAGCGCCTTGTAATCGGTACCGATCGTAGCCGGAACAGGTGTTCCGATAACTGCTACAAAAGATGTATCGATTCTCTCAACAGCAGACTGGATCTTCGATGCGAGGAGTTCGTCTCTTCCCAATATCGCATCCATGTCGCGGAGTCCTGCAGAGAATACTGCACTCCTTGATTCATGCCATCTCGGTTCGTCGAATCCGCATACGTTACCCGTGCATCCGCCTGCATCAATGATTACTATCAGAGCACCCATCGAATAGAGAACGCCGGAGGCTCCTGACTGGTCAGGTGCGAAAGGTGTCAGAACTTTTCTTAATCCCTTCATGCTCTTGCCTCCTTCAATGCGTCGTAAACCCTGTTCATCAGATCTCTTACACCCTGATAACCGAACGGTCTTGTGTCCTGGTTCCATGCAACATTGGGTGTGTCAGGACAATAGAATTTAGCATCCTTGCCGATAGTCACATCAGCGTCTGACTGCGAGATCTTGTAGTAGAGCATCGTAGGTTCCATGTTGCAATAAATCTTCGTATCAGGTGACAATATCGCGAGATTTTTCACATAAACGAAATTCTCGGGTGCCAGTGTCGCATATATCTCATCAACCTTGAATCCCATTCTCGTAAGGCTCAGTGCCAGCTCGAAAGCATTTGCGTTCGTGCATTCACCGATGTTGAACTTGAGATCCGGATACTCATTTTTCAACTTAGCAATTGCTTCATCAGCCTCTGCTTTTTCTGCGCTGTCATCAATGTCGATTCCCGCAACGCTTGCGAGTGCCTTGTACTGCGAAGAGATTTTATCCGTCGAATAAACTCTCGTAAGTTCAATATACGGAATGCCGAGGTTTTTATTCATGTCTTCAGCAGCTGCCCTGACTTCAGGATCAATGACGATGTTGAAGTTTGCAGATGCCATCTGCAAAAATTCTTCGTAAGTTTTGCATGTCGATATCTGTCTGATATTACGGATACCGGCAAGCTCTAAATAAGTCTTAAGCTCAGTGTCCTCGAGAGGCGCAAAACCTCCGATGATGTTTACTGATCTCGCATCCTTTTCCATGGGTTCGAGCAGAGAATAGATCGTCTGTCTTACATGAACCATGGGCGGACGGCGTCCTTCTCTCGTGAGTGCATACATGTAGCACGGACGGACCTTAATTCCTTCGAACTCACAGCCAACCAAGGCATCCTCAGCCTTACGGCATACTCTGTCCATGTCGGTTCCAAGAAGAGCATCAACGCATGTGATGCAGATCATGACGACCTTAGGTATCTTCTTGCCGCCATCTCTTAAGAATTCCAGAACTTCCTTAATCGCGTCAGGAATCTTATTGAGATGACGTCCGGTTACGAGATCAGGTTCGCTCATCTCGAGATAGAAGAATCTGTTCTTGTATTCGGGCATTGAAGAAATGAGTGAAGTATTTCTTCCGCAGCATCCCGGAGCTACGATCAGCATGATCGACTCAGGTACGCTTAAACCCGCTCTCTTAACACCGAAGCCTTCGGCACCCGGAGAGTTATATGCAAGCGTCGCAGGTGAACTGTAGACGAGATTATTTCCCGACAGGAGCTCTGAGGGAATGTCGCTCTTCCCGCGCTTCAATACTTCTTCAGCTGTAAAACAAATCGCTTCGCGCTTCATGAGAAATTATCCTTCCAAAAGCATCTTTGCCAGATTCAAAAATCTCTGAGCAGCCTCAGAATCCTTGGCACCCTCAACAACCGTCATACCCTTATCCTCACAGAGTGTGATGTCATCACTTCTGGGGATTACTGCAACGATAGGAGCGTTGTGCTCATCGGCAAATTCCTTTACCTTCTCGTCTTCACCCGGAACATTACGCTTGTTGAGGATCAGTCCTCTTACGTTTGCGTATCCTCTGTCTTCGAAATTTCTTACTGCCTGACAGATGTTATTTGCTGCATAGAGAGCCATCTTCTCGCCTGATGTTACGATCAGGACCTGCTCAGCATAGCCCTCTCTGATGGGTGCCGCGAAACCGCCGCAGACAACGTCACCCAATACGTCGTAGAGAACAACGTCCGGCTTATATTCTTCAAAAAGACCAAGTTCATCGAGGAGATTAAATGTCGCAATGATTCCTCTGCCTGCACATCCGAGGCCGGGCGTGGGACCGCCTGTCTCAATGCAGAGAACTCCGCCGAAGCCTTCCTGGGATATCTCCTTTGCAGATGTCGGATCAATGCCGTCCTTGAGGATCTCGATTACGGGCTTTAACGGCTTACCTCCCAGGAGGTTGATCGTTGAATCTGCCTTAGGGTCACATCCAATCTGGATAACGCGCTTTCCCATACTTGCGAAAGCAGCTGACAGGTTTGATGTCACTGTCGACTTACCGATTCCGCCCTTACCGTAAATTGCGATCTTAAGCATAAAAAAACTCCTCTATCATCTGACTGCTGATGACAAAGAAGTCCCAATAATGCACATGGTGTGCGCTATATGTAAAGACTATTTCCGCTTGGGGGTCCCCTTGCCGTCAGAGTCGTTTGTCTGTTTATTTGAAACGCATCGGGAACAGGTGTTTCCAGCTGTTTTCCTCTGCACCTAAAGCATATCACGAAGCGCCGGATAAGGCTATTAAACTTGATTGATTAATTAGAAAAAAGAAAACATATTTAGCGTTTTATTCAGGAGACATACATTTCATTCCTGTTACAGTTTTTCCCGCCAAAAAACGCGCAAAGGTGCTATTTTTATGTATTTCCCACTAAAGTCAAATGTTTGAACATCAAACTTTTTGTCTGAGATTATATTAACATCCACATAAAGATTTGATAAAATCGATCTCGGATGGGGATAAAACCTATATCAATCCCTAATTTCAAGGAGGATATGAAAAATGGCAGAAAACACACCTGCTCAGGGCAGCACAAAGGGTAAGGAAATCGCTTGCATGGTATGCGGTATCGCTTCAATCGTAGCTTCTTATGGTTATGGTTTCGGTCTTATCTGCGCTATCGTAAGCCTTGTTCTCGGTTCACAGCTCGCTAAGGCTGGCGTACAGAGCACATTCACAAAGGTTGGTAAGATCACAGGTATTATCGGTCTTATCCTTTCAATCATCGGAACAATCGCTTCTATTGCAGTAGCAGTTCTTTACGGCGCTGCAGCAGCTGCTTACAGCTACTAATAATCTTTTAGATTAAAAAGCACAAAGGCCGTTCGGATAATCCGGACGGCCTTTTTCTTTGCTTTGATTTTTTATCAGTAGATCGGAACGTATCCGCTCTCCTCAATGATCTTCTGACCTTCAGGTGAACATATGAAATCGATCGTCTTGTATACGTTCTCATTGGTCTCGCCCTTTCGATATATGGCATAAAAGGCACCGCCCAAAGGATAAGTACCGTTTGAGATGTTTTCGATGTTCGGCTCGATGCCGTTGACCTTGAGCATCTTAACGCCTCCCTCAGCAAGCATTCCCGTTACGTAATATCTGAATGAGAAACCGATTGGACTTCCAAAGAGCGTAGTGTAATCCGGTACGATCGGTGTATCGCCCATTAACTTTTCAAGAGCAGTCTGTGATCCGCTGCCTTCATTACGTCTCATCGCAGCGATCGGGATGTTGTCTCCGCCCAGCTCACTCCAGTTCGTGATCTCACCTGAATAGATACCCTTTATCTGTTCTGTAGTAATGTTATCAACCGGATTGCTTGAATTAACGATGAATACAAAGGCATCCGTTCCGATCGGAACCATCTCGAGCTCAACTCCGTTATCCGCAGCATATTTGAGCTGCTCATCAGAAGGCTGGGCACAGATTATCAGGTCTGCATTTCCGTCAACGATGTCTTTGAAACAGCCTCTGGTATTCGTGTAATGCATCGCGCTTGCAGAATCGTAATCCGTACCGTTATAGATAACCGAATCTTCCGGATAGATGCTCTCTACAAATCCTGCGTAGACAGGAAGCAAAGCAGCAGCGCCGTCGATCGTCGGAATGTCGCCTTCGAGCTTGGCCGCACCTGCTACCGAGTAAATGTTTTCTGAACCTGTGAAAGGTACATAGTTATCAACCTCAACACTCATCTTCTGCATGCCGGGCGTGTGATGACTGATTACTCTCTTAATAAATAACTGATAGATCGCAATATCCAAACCTGCGAACAGAGCGATCATCAATGCAATAACGGCAAGCTGTTTTGCCAGTTTATTCTTATCCATACCTTAGCTCCAATTCGCGATCATTTCTACAATGGATATCTGCTGCCAGAGCTGATATCCGTAGATCATCATACCAACGGTTGTACCGATACCGATGACCATTACAACAGCCAAAATCGTAATAAAGATCTTATCTTTCATGAGAATTCCTCACATATGTGCTACTGCAGAAGCCATCATAACTACAAAGGCGATCTCGGCACCTGTCACTAGCAGGTAGTATCCCGAAATGCAGCCAAATACTATGGCTTTTGCTTTTCCGGCGCCTTTTTTCTTCACCTTAATTATCTGAACTATGCACAGGATAAGAAAGACGATAAACATCACAGGCGCCGCTGCCCCAAGAGCATAAATAGCATAGCCGAGAATGTTGTTAATAATGTGCTCAACGTCGGCCGCCAACATAATGTCCATATTTATTCCTCCATATTTTTCTTTAATCTGCCTGGAGGCTCACATATGCGCGATGCCTTCGGCAAACCAGATTATCAGTAATGTTTCAACAACGAGATATGAGAATGCGCCGCCCGCAATAAAGCCGTAGGTCACGGCAGCAGTCTTATTCTCTTCACCCCGTTTATATTTGCGTGTATGGATTATCGAATTGACCAGACAGATAACGAAGAACACCGGCGGTGCCACAAACATGACCAACGCTACAACCAGAAGCAGGAACTCGTCCATCACTGCCTCCCCAGGGAATCCCTGTATTCTTCGACTTCGTTCCTGTCGAACGAAGAAATGAGTCTGCAATCATCTTTATCAAGAAGGCGGTAATGGCTGGTGACGTAGTTCTGCTGAAGTCTTATTCCGTTCTTCTCGTCGATCAGACGCCACCATACCTTCCCACCCATTGTAGGCGGATACTGGATATGTCTGTCTTCAAATGCGAGCGCATGAATGACGTCACTCGCATCTCCTCCCGTTATTCCCTGGAGCACTTCACTCTTCTCGAAAACAGTCGCTACGGCAATGACCTCAGTCCAGGAGAGCTCACGTCTCCCCTTCTCAGTCTCAACCAGTGTCTTTTTGGAAATGCCCAGCATCTCACTCATGGCCTCCTGGGTAATTCCATACTCAGTTCTGATGAGCTTCAATTTGCTGCTTACTGTCTTAACGAATTCCTCACGCTGCATTTATTCCGTTCCTGCTTTCGAACCAAAATATCTCAACCCGTTTTAATAAGTGTAATTTTACACTTTTGGTGTGTTTTTGCAAGTTTGGATTTGCGGCAAAATTAAAGCGCACCGGAGTGCGCTTAAAACTCAGTAGTACATGACCGGAACACCGGTACTTCCGGGCTGCGCCGGATTAATTATGGTTATCCGAGCGGTGCCTCTTGCCCACGAGCAGAATACCCTGACGGGATCACAGTTGGGATAAATAACGATGTCTCTTCTGTAAGTCCTTTTGCCTATCTTAAGATCAATGGGATGAACTCCCGGCATCAGATTAAATCCCATGGATTGTCCATGCGCATACTGGTAATTCACGCCATTTTCCAGAAGAGTAGAAATAAGGAATACGCGCGGATGTTCAGACGTGAAGGAAATTACCAGATTCGGAGTCCCGTTAACCGACTGGGCCGGCATTGAGTAGTTAACGGCCTGTGTTACGGGAGCCGCACTCACGGGAACGGATTGCATAACGATCTTCTTACCACACTGCATGCAGAATGCATATGGCTGAGTACAATCGTATCCGGTCACGCCATGACAAAACGGACATTTAACATTTATATCCATTTTAGCTTATTCTTCGAACAGCGGAGTCGAGAAATAACGCTCTGCAGTGTCGGGTAACACTGTTACAACCGTCTTGCCTGCGCCTAATTTCATGGCGAGCTTGATTGCGCACGCAACATTCGTGCCGGAAGAGATTCCGCACATCATGCCCTCTTTGCGGGTAAGCTCACGGGATGTATTTATAGCCTCTTCGTCAGTGATTATGCAGATGTCATCGTATACCTTTGTATCGAGAATGCCCGGGATCAGGCCGTCACCGATGCCCATCTGAACGTGGGTGCCGATGCTTCCGCCGGAGAGGATCGCTGCGTTCTCAGGTTCAGCTGCCCAGATAACAGTGGAAGGGTTAGCTTCCTTAAGTGCATGACCGATACCCGTGATCGTTCCGCCCGTGCCGATGCCGGAGCAGAAACCGTCGATCTTGCGGCCTTCCATGGCCTCAAGGAGCTCTTTTGCCGTGTAAGCGTACTGTGCTTCTGTATTTGCGGGATTCTCAAACTGCTGGGGAATGAATACCTTCGGATCTGACGCTGCAATCTCTTCAGCCTTGATCCTGCACTCTTCGATCGCCTTGCCGATGTCGCCGTCGTCGTGGATGAGGATGACTTCAGCGCCGTAGTGCTTAACGAGAAGACTTCTCTCTCGGCTTACGGAGTCAGGCATGATGATTATCGTGCGGTAGCCCTTAACTGCACCGATGAGGGCGAGGCCGATGCCCTGGTTGCCGCTCGTAGGCTCAACGATGATGCTGTCCTTGTTGAGTTTGCCGTCTCTCTCGGCATGCTCGATCATGTTGAGGGCTGTACGTGTCTTGATGGAACCTCCGACGTCAAGACCTTCGTTCTTAACGAAGATGTCTGCAGCACCCTTAGGCACGATGTGATTCAACTTAATAAGAGGCGTATTGCCTACAGCCTCAAGAATGTTGTTATAGATCATTAGTTAATCTCACTTTCGAAAGCAAGCTATCATTTGCACGCACTATTATACAAGGTTTTTCAAATAGTTGCAGATTTATATATCTTTATCTCGAAAATCGTGCCCTTACCCTCTTTACTCTCGCAGGAAATGGTGCCGTTCTGTGAGTTTATTATCTGCTTGGACAGCGACAATCCGATGCCGTTACTGTTTGGATCGGACTTCTCGCCGTGATAGAAACGCTCGAAGATATTGGGCAGATCCATTTTGGAGATACCGCATCCGTTGTCTTCTATACGTATGCCGGTATAAACATTGGTCTCTTCGGAAGTGATCTTAATGGTCCCGCCGCTCTCTGTATGCTGCAGCGAATTTTTGATGATGTTTCCGAGCGCTTCTGACATCCAGCGCTTATCGCAATTGATCTTATTCTCATCAGGAATATCAACATCGATCGCAACATCTTTGATGTCAGCTTCGATCGCGATGCCTGATACTATGCCTTCTACAAGCCCGCTGACGCTCACGGATTCCTTCTTCAATACGAGAACACCCGCATCGATCTCGGCAAGCGTCAGAAGCGTTCTGACGAGCCATGTGATGTGGTCTGTCTGTTCGGTAATGTTTGCTATGCATCTTCTGCGCTGCGCCTCATCGAGATTCCCGTTCTTAAGCGCATCTGTCATGAGATTTATCGCGGTAAGCGGCGTCTTTATCTGATGCGAGATGTTTGAGAGCATGTCAGCCATGTAGGCATTCTTTTTTACCTCGCCCGAATACTGTTCCTGCAACGTCGAAGCGAGCTTATAGATCTCACTTCTTAAGATCAGCATGCGGCCTTCGGCTTCTAACCCCAATTCAGGGAAAGAATCCCTGTCCTGCACTTTGGTAAGAAATTCGATCAGTTCATCGAGTTCTTTCTTTCGCTTTGCCTTATCAACAATGATGTAGATTACCAATGCGATAACTACCAGCAGCAGGACAATGGAGACGATTACAAACGGGTTCATAGATTAAGTCTGTACCCCTGTCCTCTGACTGTCTCAATATAACGGCCTTCTTCGTCGCCCAGTTTGCTTCTTAAGCGCTTGATATATACGGTAAGGGTGTTATCGTTAACGAAGCTTCCCACGTCGTCCCAGAGGATATTGAGTATCTGGTCGCGGTCCAGCAGTTCACCCGCGTGATTGATAAAGACAAGAAGCAGTTTATATTCCATCGCAGTAAGCGGAACTTCTTCGCCGTCTCTGAACATTTTCGCGTTCGTTATATCAACCGTGTTATCACCGATCTTACAGGTAGTCGATGCAGTAGACTTGGTGCGCTTGATAAGGCGCTTCATGCGGGCGATAAGTTCCTTGATGTGGAACGGCTTTGAGATGTAATCGTCTGCCCCCTTATCGAAAGCAAGTACGGTGTGGATTTCATCGTCCATGGCTGTCAGGAAAATAATAGGCATCTCTGATGTCTCGCGCACCTTCGTGCATATCTGCATACCGTTGCCGTCAGGCAGTGTCATGTCGAGAAGACAGAAATCTATCTTCTTACCCAATTCCTCGCTCTCTAATGCCGCAAATGCTTCGCTAACGGAAGAAGCGAGGGTAACTTCCATACCCTCGCCTGTTAATGCAAGTTTTAAGCCTTCTGCGATTATGCTGTCGTCTTCAACTACTAATACCATTTATCAGATACTCTCTCGTTTGATCTCCTCAATTATATCAATCTTGTTTTCGCGTTTTAAGCAGATAACGGTCAGAAGAAGAACAACTGCAACTATTATCACCAGAAGTATCAATGCCTCTGCCACTGGAACATTTACCGTGAAATATCCGAATCTTGATACGAGTGTCTTCGTAAGCCACCAGCAGATGAGAGATGCCAGCGGAACCGATATGGCAAAAGATCTTATGAGCATTCCGAGGCTCTCGCGGATCTCAGCTGATAACATCTGGTTAAAAGTGGATCCCATAGACTTCAGGATCGCGAAATGCTTTCTTCTCGATACGATAAGCGCAGATATTGAGCTGTATACGTTGAGAAGGCAGATGGCAGACGCAATGGCCGTAAATACGACAAGCACGATCCTGATAAGATACGAGATGATATCCTTATATTCAGCAACCGGATTAGCCGTTGAGAACATGTGTGCATATCTTCCTTCAGCTTCCATAGTCTCTGTCGTTTCCGACAGGATCTGAAGACTTTCGTCACTGCTGCAATTGAAGAAAATATTCGAATCAAACTGTGAGACGTTGATCTTATCAATGTATCCGGCAACGCTCATCGGAACGATAACGTGGATACACATATCACCGGCGCCGCTGTAATAATCTTTGACGTCTTCAGACTTGACCTTACCTATTACCCTGAATTCAACAGGACCTTCGGTCTCTATCTCAGGGAATAACATGTTAGAGGTATCGTATCCCAGTTCTTCAGCTTCCGCTCTTGTGATACACATCGTATACAAAGGAAGGTTATCGCCCGCGTTTACGGCAACGGGATTTATTATCTCCAGATACCTGTAATCTCTTGCGCTTTGTCCTGCAATGCTAAATGACGTGGTAGATACTGACGCTTCGTTTAAGATAATGCAGGGCATCTCACCTTCGCCGTAAGATAACGCTCCTGTTTCCTCAGCGATCTTCGCGAAAACGTCATCTTCAACTGCCGTGAAACCAACATCGGCTGCAAATCTGGCATCTTTGTATCTGAAGACCTCATTAAACTCCTCAACCGAATACTTACCGGGTTCATAGTAAAGGCTCATGATCTCATATAAGCTTTCCCAATATTCTTCGCTTAAGGAATCTTCACCGATATAAAGCGAGAATGTACTTCCCTTTACGATCGAGATATCAGATACTCCGTCCAGTTTTTCCATGCTCTCGACAAAACCTTCTGTATCAAAAGGTTCTTCTGTGCCCTGGATCGTTATGTAGTATCCTCTGTCCTTATAGTAAGAGAAATAAATGTCGTTATCACGGAGTTTAAAATCAACCATGCAGACAATCAGCATAGCCGCAAAATTAACGACCACCGTGACCAGGAAGAAGATAGCAACGGCTCTTATAATGCCGAATGATTTGCTCTTATCGTTCTTCAGGAATCTTGAAGATAACATGCCCGCAGCAGATCTGTTAATGAGCTTATCAGGGTTTCCGGTACCCTTATGCTTCGATGCTTTCTTTGTGCCTCTGATGCTCTCGATGGGACCAACCTTGCTGATCTTGTGAGCAGGGATCAGGGCTGAAATAAGTACAGTTGCAATGCTCAATATGATAACTGCGATCAATGACACAGGCTTGATGCTGAGCGAAGGAGAAAGATCCAGTATTCCGGAACCGTCAAAGTTAAATAACTTCTGAGCCATGGGACCTGCTGCATTTGCAGCTGCCTTAACTGCTGCAAGGCCTGCAATAAATCCGACCGGAAGTGCCGGTGCCAAAAGCACCATAGCTTCGAAATATACCGAACTTCTCTTCTGCTTTCCTGTCGCGCCGACAGATGATAACATGCCGAGATATTTTGCTCTCTCATCGTATGAGATCGCGAAAACATTATAGATGAGCATGATGGATATCAATACGATAAGAACAACAAAGAAACCCTGAGCTGCTGTCGCAATAAAGTTCAGAGATTCATCACCTGAACCGCCTGAGAAAATGAGCACTCCGTCATTTGCTTCATAGTTATCGTTGCCTACAAGTTCACGGAGTTTGAAATAAAACTCATTATCAATGGAACCCGGCTTGGTCAGGAAAAGAGCATTGAATGTATCGCTCTGAAGATTCTCAGCATCTACCGTGGAAATAGCTGAATACCATGCATATCCGGAATTTTCAAAAGACGGAGTCTTTATAATTCCGACAACAGTCATCTCCTGTGAAAAACCTGTGGATTCATGAATCTCTTCATGTGTCTCATAGAATTCGTTACCGGGTGCAAAATAGAACATGTTAAAGGGAAGTTCCACCTTCTCACCGGCAGGGATCTCAAGAAACGGGAACGGAATGACTGTAGTTCCGTTGTCTCTTGTATTTGTCCAGTATCTTGTAAATGTCTCACAGTCGATCTTATCACCGACCTTAACCGTGGAACCATCAGCAAGAGCTGATTCGCTTATGACTATCTCATTAGAATTCTCGGGAAGTCTTCCGTCAACCACTTCGATATTCATCCATTCCATCGCTTCAGGTGAATATCTTCTCAGGTTAAGAAAAGGTCTTATAGGATTTCCTGTCTGATCAAACTCGGTATACTTCAGATCTTCAGTTACAGCAATCTCGGTAACCTCATCGTAATTTCTTATTGTCTCTAACTGATCTTTGTCGATGTTATAAACTGCAAAATGATATGCGCCGGACTGCTTTGCTGCGAGATCGGTAAAATATGCAAATGCAGTGTCCTTACCAACGAGCACGCATGTAAGGAGCATTACCATAAGCGCAATTCCGACAACTGATAAGACCGTGCGCTTGGCATTCATCTTCATGTGTTTTAATGTCACCTGATGAATGATCTTTGTGTTTCTCATACTTACTTTTCCTTTTATCCTTTTTTCCGCTTAAATCCCCATTATTCGCGGCCAGCTAAATCCGTAACTCTGATGCGGTCATCTTTTACGATGTTTCCGTCTTCCATGTATATGATCCTGTCTGCCTGAAGCGCGATATTCTCATCGTGTGTAATAAGGATCAAAGTCTGTCCGAATTTCCTGTTTGATTCTTTCAAGAGCTCAACGATCTCAACGCTGTTCTTTCTGTCGAGGTTGCCTGTCGGCTCATCAGCAAGAAGGAGTTCAGGCTTAGAGAACAAAGCTCTTCCGATAGATGCCCTCTGCTGCTGACCGCCGGATAACTCATTTGGCAGGTGACTTCGTCTGTCTGAGAGTCCCAAGTATTCAACTATCTTGTCGAGTCTCTCCTTATCGGGTTTCCTGCCGTCCAACATGTGCGGAAGAACTATGTTCTCATCTACGTTGAGTTCCGGCAGAAGATTGTAGAACTGATATACGAGACCTATGTGTCTTCTTCTGAATATTGCGAGCTTATCTTCACTCTGGCTGTGGATGTCCGTACCATTGATGTAAACCTTGCCGGATGTCGGTTTGTCGACGCCTCCGATTATGTGAAGGAGCGTTGATTTGCCGCTTCCTGATGCACCTACGATCGATACGAATTCGCCTTTCTCAACCGAAAAAGATACATCCTGCAGAGCTACGGTCTTACCATCCCCCGTGCCGTATACCTTGCTTATGTTCTCACACTTAAGTAATTCCATTTCCTGTCTCCCCTTGTCTGTGATATGCAAATAGTACCAAACGGTGTCACATAAAAAATGAATTCCAAAGTGACAATTTAGTCACTTTGGAATTCTTGGCATCATTATCAGTTGTCGCGCGTTATCAGTATGTATATACGAACTGATACATCTCAACGATCTCGCCTGCTGAATTGTACTTAGTCTCAATGGCAAGGCCGTTTGAATCGTAACCGTACATTATGATCTGGAAGATCGTTCCGTCAGCCTTGTAATTGGTCTGGCTGTTAATGTAACCCTCATCCGTATAATCGTATGCGATCCAGCTTCTTATTGAACCGTCGGGTGCGATGTCTTTCTCGCTTGTGAGTCTTCCCTTGGCATCGTATTCATTCTCGAGCCAGCCGTTCAGGTCTCCGCCGCGGTACAAAGTATTCTTTGTTATGTTGCCAAATGAGTCGTACTCGTATTCGTGCCTGACCTCATATGTATCACCTGCGGCATCTCTCTGGAGCTGCTTTACGGGGTTGCCGTAAGCATCATTCTCATAGCCGACAGTCTGTGTAACGCTTCCGTCAGGAAGAGTCTCAGTATCCAATACCAGGAAACCTGATGCATCGAATCCGTAAATGTGGCTTACGCCCATGCTTCCGTCAGCATTTACAAAAGTCTTCTTTGTGCAGTTACCTGCAGCATCGTACTCATAGACATGGGATGTAAGCATCGTTCCTTCAACGTCCTGCTTCGTATCCTTGATGAGGTTGCCGTTAGCGTCGAATTCGAAGTTTGCGGTATAACCTTCATCGCCCAGATACTTTTCTCTGGTCATGTTTCCCATGGTGTCATAGTATCTTACGGCGAGCAGATTGCCGTTAAGATAAACATTTACCATCTTGTATCCCTTGAAGGGCTCTGTCTCTACGGTTGTCGTTGCAACAGTCGACTGTGCAGGTGCTGATGTTGCTGAAGTCTCGCCCGTAAACTGAAACTGCGAAGCAAACGGGTCTAACGTAGTAGTTGTCGTCGTGTTATTGCAGGCTGTAAAGCAGCCCATTGTCAATGCCAGTGCCAGAATGGCAGCGGTGCCTTTGCGCATAATCCTCTCCTTATCAGAACAGGTTTAAAATCATGATTTGTGTGCATTGCGGATCATGTCGAGGAGACCTTTCTCCTTGATGATCGCTATGCCCTGTCCGTCATCACCTAATACTATCAGATTATCGCCCGGATTGAGATCAAAGATTTTTCGTGCTTTTGCTGGAATTACGATCTGTCCCTTGTCTCCCATTTTTACGATTCCGAATATATGCCTGCCCTTGGGAGGGACAGTGATGCCCATATTCTCAGGGTTGCCGGATTCATAATTCAGCAGATCGTCGATCGTAACACCGAAGACGTCGGCCAGAATCCTGCACTTCTCAATGTCGGGCAGGGATTCTCCCGTCTCATATTTCGAGAGGGTCTGTCTTGATACGCCGATCTTGTCAGCAAGTTCCTCCTGAGACATATCGTGGAGCTTTCTGAGTTCCTGAAGATTATCCTTGAACATATTCGGGTCTCCTTCCCAGTATACAGACGCCAGTTTTTAAGAACGGGCGCAATTCGTGTCAGAATGCAAAAGCCGTGACGATCTCAAAGAATATGCAGTACAGAGCTCCTACGACCAGCACGATGTCGAATAACATATCCTGCTCCCTCCTGTGAAGGAAAAAGAGGAAGATGCCAACGGCAGCTTCAACACCTACAAGAATGAACGTAAACTCCAGCACGCCGTTAAAGCTGGCCATCTTGCTGCTGCTTACCATGTCACTCTCCAGCTGTTCTTTTGAAAGGCTCTTAACATAGTCTATGTATTCATCGTATGTTAATTGCTTTGTGCCGTTGAAATATGCTTCATCATCACCCGCAAACCGCAGGTTGCTGACAGGAAAATCTTCCACGGTCTGACTTCCGTAAATTACCGTGCAGATTCCGTCGTGAGGATTGCATGCGTATACATCGGTTTCGCCGCCATAAAGAAGCATTGTCTTCGTGTCGGAAAAATCCATCGATGAAACATACTCAAAATTCTCAATGCTGGACATCCATGCATCCTGATCCATTGCAAGTACCGTAGTTGCCCTGTAGCGGAAAAAGTACTCTCCTTCGAGATACCTGTTGTAGGAATCCTGCATGGTGTAAAAGTAGTCTGATATCGAAAATATCACACTGGATATAATGATAATGAACGCTATTTTTTTCCACATAAAATCTATCTCCCTTAATTCCAAGGAAAATAATAACACGATATTATGAGGGGTGTAAATTATCTTTTACTTAATCCAAAGTGCGGAATCGTCAACGTCAGATACCTTTGCAAATCCCGTGTTGCTCATGATGTATCTGAGTTCGTTATTGACCTTGCCGATGAATGCTTCAACTCCCGGAGCGCCTTCCTGCTCAAGAGAAGGAAGCATCGATCTTCCCACTGCCGCCGCATCTGCTCCGAGCGCCAGAGCCTTATATACATCGGCACCGCTCTCAATGCCGCAGTCCACGATTATCTTTACTCCGGTACCTTCCAGCGCATCTTTTATCTCGGGAAGGATCATCATGGGAGGAACGGCATATGGCATTCTGCCATGATGGTGGCTTACGATGATCGCCTTAACGCCGATCTCAGCGCAGACTACCGCATCTCTTACGCCCAACACGCCTTTTACAAAGAACGGGAGCTTAGTTGATTCAACATAGGAACGGAGCATTTCCGTAGTCTGGACGGCCATCTCCTCGCCTATTACAATATCAAGGCCTGTCTCGCCGAAGATGTGATCGATGTCCATGCCGATACCGAATGCACCGACTGATTCTGCGAACTGCATCTGGTCCCTTACCTTGCCGTTATCAGCGTACGGCTTAACGATGCGGACCGTTCTCGCGCCCGTATCAGTGATCTTTTTGAACATGTCGTTTTCCATCATGCCGCAGAAGTTAAGTATGTTGGCATTTTTAGCTGCAATGGAATACTCTTCAAGACCCGTAAGCTCCCTGCCGCCGAAGTTCTTAAGGTGCGAGAACGCCGGTGTCATTATCGGGCTTGAGAAGGTCTCACCCAGAAAATCAATAGTAGTATCTGCAACAACGGAATCGATGATCTTCTGTTCAATGAGGATCGAATCCATGTACTGCTGTGTTATGACGTTAGCGTCTGAAATCCTACTGTATTCCATTCAAGACCTCCTTCAGATAACCCATGTATTTAATGTACTCTTCGTCTGTATTAAGATGCTCCAGAATAACCGGCATGTCCGGATCTATCGCATTCATTTTCTCCACGTAATATCTGAGCGGGAACTCGCCCAAACCCGGCGCGCACTCTTCGAGCTGCAAAGTGTATTCTTCCTTGAGATGAATGTCCTTTATGTGGCAGCTCCTGATCTTATTTCCAAGCATTCCGGCAACTTCATCAACGAACTCTTCTGCATTGAAATATCTGTCTGCGGAGTTGGTCATGTTGATTATGTCCATATGGACTGCAAAACGTTCCCTGTCCACCATGTCGATGAGTTTTAAGTATTCCTTCGGTCCTGTCGGGATCATCCACGGCATGGGCTCCAATGTGAAATAAGTATTCTTAACATCAGCGGTATCGATGATCTCCTGAACCATCCTGACCGTTTCTTTCCACGCGTTCTCCGTGAAGTTTTCCCTGTAATGTCCGTCCCATCTGGGGCCGAATGCTCCTGCTACGTTTACTGCACAGCGTGCACCGAGAAAATCTGCGAGCCTTAACATGCCGATGCAGTAATCCATGTTCTTCCTGCGTTCGTCAGGATCTGACGCCAGCGCATTTCTCCATATGCCGACTTCGGCAATCTGAAGATCATGTTTTACTGCGGCATCACGGTATGCAATTATCTTCTCTTCCGGATCGTTACAGTTAAGCGGGAAATTGATGCATCTGCATCCTAATTTTATCTGGTTTTCTGCCCATTCTTCAGGTGATGTGTGGGCCAGCGGTGATGATGTTCCAAGTCTCATATAAATACCCCGTTAAGCCGAAGCAGTGTTACCGAATGATCGTTACCCGTTCAGTTTATCACCAGTCGCATTTTTAATAAGTCAGAACAATTGCTTTAATATCCGTTTTCTTATGTGCGTGTAGCGTTCTTGCTGCTGTCCTGATTAGATTTGCCGATCTTTTTGACAACGAGATTAAAAGCAAATGCAACGGCAATTGAGAGCACCAGTATCACTGCCCTGACAAGATTTGGATATGGCATTACATAGATCTGTTCGCCGATGATGCTGAATACCAGCCAGTGGACCAGGAACAGTTCGAAAGTAAATCCTCCGAGGAACTTAAATACACTTACCAGTTTCGATAAGAAACACTTGTCGAACAGCGATGATATCTCCGATATTATCCAGCACATGCCAGGTGTTATCAGTATGAACGGATACCAGTAGAGGCCGTAGCTCCATAAGTATTCCGTTGCCCGTATGACGGATAAGAACAGAAGGACATTTCCAATAACGAATCCTCCGATGAGGAGCGGTGCTTTCTTTCGAATGTTGGCATTCTCATACTTCGCGAAAACCATTCCGATCACGTATACCGGCAAACGGCTCATAAGAACAAGCATTCTCTCGTCGGTCATGAAACACAGCGAGACTGCAATCACGCAGAGAACGAGGATCACGTTTTTAAACGCACTGTTATTCCTGATAAGCACAGCGAGATAAGGCGTTAACAGATAACAGATGATCAGTCCCGTAATAAACCAGTTAAATGCACTGCCGCTCGAAGACAACGTCTGGACACCGAACAGATTGCCGATGACGGCCCATATGCTCAGTCCGTTGCATATCACTGAAAATATGCACCATACAAGTATTACCGGAATGTATGCAGGTGCCAGTTTTAAGACCCTTCTTTTGAAGAAATCCAGAGGTTTCTCATCCTTCAGATATGAATAGTAGTTTCCTATTCCGGAAGCAAACATGAAGATATCAACACCGCCGTATCCGATCATCAGCAGATAGATCAGAGGAAAAGGCAGCGACATGTCAGAATGGAAAAACATGATCCATAAAATCGCCAGGCCCATCCAGACGGGGCGGTATGTGATCATCTTCTTAACGGTCATTTTTTGTACCCTTACTGTTCCTGCCCAAAATGACGATCGTCTCTACGCTGTCAGTCCATGGGAACATGTCAACGGGCTCAGCGATCCTGGCCGTATAACCCTGATTCTCAAATATCTTAAGATCCCTCGCTAAAGTCTCCGGACAGCATGAAATGTATACGACCTTGGGCGGTGCGAGTTTGCTTAATGACTTGATGAATTTCGCGGTCGTTCCTTTCCTTGTGGGATCCAGAATAACTGCATCTATTTTGGTATCGGTCCGCGAGAGTTTCTCCATATACAAGGTTGCATCGCCAAGAACAAATTCTGCATTCTTGATCTTGTTTGCAGCGGCATTCTTAAGCGCATCCTTGAATGCGGATTCGTTCAGTTCAACACCGGTTATGCTGCCGACGTAATTTGCAAAAGACAACGTGGTGGAACCAGTTCCGCAATATGCATCGATACAGGTTTCTTCTCCGGTAAATTCTGCCAGCCTTATTGCTTCGGAATAAAGGAATTCTGCCTGAGAACGGTTGGACTGCATGAATGAATCCGGCGATACCCTGAATTTCTTGCCCAATACGATATCAGTGATGTAACCGTTGCCCGTAACCTTCTTGACTTCACCACTGCCAAGGATCATGGAATCCTGGCGCGTATTGATGTTGATGAGAAGCGTGGTTATCTCGGGATGTAGCTTCAACAGCTCATCACAAAATACTTTCTTTTTCTTGAAATACTTACTGCCGATAATGAGCACGACCATTATTTCCCCGGTCGCGTCAGCAGTTCTTACGAGGATCCTTCTTAAGTCACCCGTTCGTTTTACCTCGTCGAAGATCTCAACCTTCAGACGTTCCGCTAGTTTGGCACAGTCCCTGATTATTGAAGATGCCGTCCTGTTCTCGATGAGACATGATTCCACCTCAATTATCTTGTGTGAATGCGCTTCATAAGGACCGACGATGACATGTCCGTTCCTGAGTCTTTTAAACTGTGAATGTACCTTGTTTCTGTAGTATAAAGGCTGGTCACAATAAAATATCGGAAGCACTTCGCAGTGATCCGACAGCAGATTGCTGACTCTTTTTTCTTTTGCAACGGCCTGCTCGAAATAAGTTCTTCCCGCAAAAGAGCATCCCCCGCAATCCTTGGATACGGGACACCTGTTGCGGATAATCAATGTATCTTTTATCCTGGTCTTCTCATTTTCAATTTCTGAAGACTTCATCAACCTGCCTCTTGCGCATTGTTAACGACATGTCTTAACAGGATCGCTGTCGTTATGGAACCTACTCCTCCCGGTACAGGCGTTACTGCTTCTGCGATCTCAGATACTGCGTCATAATCGACGTCACCGCAGAGCTTGCCTTCTTCATCAACATTCATGCCGACATCGATAACGATCTGACCCTCTCTGACATAATCAGCCTTGATCAGCTTCGCAACGCCGCAGCATGCGACGATGATGTCCGCATTTTTGCATTCCTCTTCCATGTTCAGAGTCTTAGTATGGCATACGGTAACGGTTGCATTTGCAGTTGTAAGAAGAAGTGCAACCGGCTTGCCGATTACGAGGCTTCTGCCGACTACGGTGACCTTCTTACCCTTTGTCTCGATCTGATAATGCTTGATCAATGCCATTACGGCTTCTGCCGTGCAGGGAGCTGCGCAGTCAGGTACGCCGGAGAGAACCTTTTCCATATTGCGGATGTCCATGAAATCAACATCCTTGCCGGAGTCGATCGTTCTTCTCATATGCTCGTCGCTTAATCCCTTCGGCAGAGGTCTGAATACCAGGATTCCGTGAACTTTAGGATCGTTATTGATCCCATCGAAAGTCCTGTCGAGGTCTTCCTGGGATACTTCCAGATCAAGAGCCGTAACTTCGACTTCAACACCTGCAGCCTCGAAACGCTTCAGAACGCCTCTCTCGTATGCAAGGTCGTCTTCTCTCTGGCCTACACGGAGAATGGCGAGCTTGGGACTGATTCCCTTACCCTTAAGTTCTTCCACCTTTATCTTGAGATCAGCCATGATCTCGTCTGCAACTTCTTTGCCGCCCAATCTTCTCATATAATTAACCACCGATCAAAATTGTTTTTACGTCTGCATAAACCTTATCGCAGATCGCTACGGTCTCATCTACGAGCGCATCTGTCTTCTTATTGAGGTCTTCTGCATAGCTTCTGTCCTTCATGGACTTTGTGTTGATGTACACGTTCATTGCAGCGCCCTTTGCAGCCGTGCTGCATGCTGATGCAGCCACGCCGACGTCACTTATCGCAAGTCTTGATCCGATGACCGCAAGGCGCTCTAAGATCTTTGCAGTCTCATTTGCCTTTACGACGACTTCATAAGGCGCGGTGCTGGCGTCTCTCAAAACGCCCTCAAGTATTTCATCTCTTCCTTCCTGATCCTTCGGAATGGAATATGCTTTCGCGAGGGGCGCAAAGACCTCCTCATCCTTCTTGCTGAGTGATTCAAACTCTTTTACGAGTGCTCCGCACTTCACAATTGTTTCTTCTATCTCTGCCTGGTATTCAGCATACTTCTTCTTGCCGCTTGTGAGGTTGCCTACCATTGAACCCAATGCTGCTGCGACACCGCCACAGAGTGCTGATGCCCCGCCGCCTCCGGGTGTAGGTGCTCCTGATGCGAGTTCGGTCAAAAATACGTCTACTGTTCTGTTTTGCATGGTGAATACCCCGTTTATCTTATTAACCTTTATATTTTACCCGACTTTTATTCGAAAACAATTAACAGACTCCCCATACAATTAACTAAAAAGGCTGCCCTCTTCGGACAGCCTCTGAAATCTCTTTACTGAATTATACGTTTTATGTCCATGATTCCCATCATGTCGAGGTTACCGTATACAACCTGGCCTCTGGTACTCGATGCGTGGATTACCGTTCCGTCACCTACATAGATCGCAACGTGTCCGCAGTATGTTCCGTAGTCGTAACAGATAACGTCACCGGGCTTTAAGTCCTCTCTCGGAACGCTTACACCTGAATAGTACATGATGGACGTTGCACCGTGAGGAACCGATACGCCGACCTGAGCGTAGCAGTACATTACGAGACCTGAACAGTCGATGCCGCTTGAGTCTGAACCTGCGAATACATAAGGTACGCCGAGCATTGATTCAGCGATGCTTACGATACTCTCACCGTTACAGCCCGTGATCTTCGGAAGTGATCTGGGGTTACCGTAGCTCCTGCCGCTGGATGACTGCGGATAAGGTGAAGGAGTAGGCGTAGGTGTCGGCGGAGGATTGGTTGTTGTATATGACTTGTATACATATCCGTTTGTTCCGCCCGTTGTAGTGATCTTATACCACTTATCACCGACGATTGCGCTGCAGTAAAGCTTCGCATTCTTATTAACTATTGTTACTTCTTCTGCTGACGTGGAAGGCTCTGCACGTACGATGAGGCTGTCCGTATCAACCCAGACTGTTCTGTCGACATCGATCGAGAGCATCGTATCCTGAATGGAATTGGTAAGAACATAGCCTTCCTCGCCGTTCTCCGTCACGATCCTTGACCATGTATCGCCAAGACCCGTACGTGTTACCTGCTGGCCCAAATGGAGTGATACGATCGTTTTGGAATCCATGTCAGGAGTTTCTTTGAGGATTGACTGGTTTGCCCTTACATAATATGTAGTGTCATCGGCAGCAAAAAACTGAGGATCCAAAAGCTCGATCGGGAGATTGGAATCATCGTACTGCTGATAGACGATATATTTAGGGATATCAGTATAGCTTGCCGGAGCACTGACTTCAGTATACTGGGTAGGCTCCGTGCCGACATCGCCGCCAACATCACCGCCGCTAACATTACTGCTGACGAGCTGGTCTGCGCTGCTTACGAGCGCCCATTCCTCAAGAACGACTTCACCGCTTGAGATGTTGACCGTACCGAAAATCGCTTCGTAAGCACGGGATACGGCCATGGCAGGTGTCATGTCCTCGCGGAGTCCGATAGGCAGGCAGATTATCGGCAGAGCTGCAAAAAAGCCTGTCGCAATAGCAAGGATATGCTGCTTCCTGTTATGCTTAAATTCTATCTTCCTCATATATCTCCAAAGCCTCTTAAGGCATCTTACCTCTAGATTATACAGCCGCCTACCGGCCGTTACTGTGGCAATTCTTTGGCGTTTGGTATACGAAATGCCTATAAACATCCCGAAAAAAATATTCCTAAAAGCTATTTTCAGGCAATAAAAAACGCCGGAGGATATACCCCTCCGGCGTCATTATAAACTGTATGTACCCTGTATTGCTTTACAATTACGGGACAAAAAAGTTACTTTCTGTCCTTGATACCGTCAGCTTCGAGCTGTGCATCGAGTCTGTCCTGCTCGTCGAGGATCTCGTTACGGGCCTGGATCTGATCGAGATAGTCGTTAGCGAACAGTTCTGTATCGCTGTCAGATTCACCGTACTCGTGGCCTGTGATGAGCTTGCTGTTTGCCTTGATGACAGGAACGGCAGTGATATCACTGTGAGCCTTGATACCTGTACCTGCAGGGATAAGAGCACCGATGATAACGTTCTCCTTGATACCGATGAGCGGATCGACCTTGCCCTTGATAACTGCGTCTGTGAGGACCTTTGCAGTCTCCTGGAAGGATGCAGCTGACATGAAGGAGTCGGATGCACTTGCTGCCTTTGCGATACCGAGGAGGATCGTCTTACCGTTAGCGGGTCTGAGCTTCTCTTCCTCGTTCTCAACCTGGCTGTTGTGCTCTTCGATATCTCTGTTTCTGGAGATGAAGTTATACCAGTCAACAGTTGTACCTGTCATGAAGCCTGTATCACCCGGATCGTCGATCTGTACTCTTCTCATCATCTGCTTTGTGATGATCTCGATGTGCTTATCGTTGATGTTTACACCACCACCTGTGTAGTAAACCTTTGTGATCTCAGAAATGATGTACTTCTGAACGGCACGGATATCCTTAACTCTGAGGATCTCCTTAGGATCGATCTTACCGTCGATGATCTGGTCACCGGCTTCGATAACCTGACCGTCTGTAACGGTGAGCGTAGCGTGTGAAGGAACCTTGTACTCCATCTTCTCGATGGGGTTACCCTTGATGTCTCTGATAGGCTCAACGCCTTCTTCGTACTTGGGTGTTACAACGATTGTCTTCTGCTTTGTCTTCTCGTTCTCAACGATCTTGATCTCACCGGGAACAGAAGAGATGATGCCGTGACCCTTAGGATCTCTTGCTTCGAAGATTTCCGTAACTCGGGGGAGACCCTGAGTGATATCTTCACCTGAAGCAGCGATACCACCGGAGTGGAACGTTCTCATTGTAAGCTGTGTACCAGGCTCACCGATTGACTGAGCTGCGATGATACCGACAGCTTCACCGACTGCAACAGGACGGCCTGTAGCAAGGTTGATACCATAGCACTTTGTGCAGACGCCTCTTCTGGAGCGGCAGTCAAATACTGATCTGATCTTGAGCTTGCCAAGGTCTTCGATCTGCTGCTTTGTAAGGATCTTGCCTGCAGCTTCTGCCTCAGCAACCTTAGCAGCGATCTTCTTGTCGAGCTCAGCGAGCTTCTCAGGTGTCTCAGCGCCCTTAACCTTAACGGACTCCTTAACAGCCTTTCTGGCTTCCTCAGCCTCCTTCTTAGCAAGATCTACAGACTTGCAGATATCCTCTGCCTTGAGAGCATCGATAAGATCATTCTTCTTAACGATGACTTCGCCTGTCTGATAGTTAATGATGTCTTCTGCAGCATAACGGCCATAGAGACGGTCGTTAAGGGACTTGATAACGTTAACATGCTTGTTGGAAACCTCTGTGATCTCCTTAACCCATGTAAAGTCATCAGTACCGCAGTCTTCTTCTGTAACAACGACTGCCTGGGCAACGTCTACGAGACGTCTTGTAAGGTAACCTGACTCAGCTGTCTTAAGAGCCGTATCAGAGAGGGCCTTACGCGCACCGTGTGAAGAAATGAAGAACTCGAGCACGTTCATACCTTCACGGAGGTTGGACTTGATCGGGATCTCGATTGTATTACCGGTCGTATCCTGCATAAGTCCACGCATACCTGCGAGCTGCTTGATCTGGTTGTTTGAACCACGGGCACCTGAGTCAGCCATCATTCTGATCGGGTTGTAGATGTCGAGGTTGTCCATCAACGCACGTGTGATGTTGTTTGTTGTCTCAGACCAAACCTTGGTAACTTCGTTATGACGCTCTGCTTCTGTGAAGAATCCTTCTTCAGCAGCTTCATTGATCTCTTCAACTCTCTCGTCACCTTCAGCGATCATCTTGTCCTTGATGTCAGGAATGATCATGTCTTCGATACCGATTGAGATACCGGAGATGGTGGAGAACTTATAACCCATTGCCTTAACGTCATCGAGGAAGATCGTTGTTCTCTCGAGGCCGTGTGTAGCAATGCACTTAGCGATGATCTTTTCGAGCTTCTTCTTACCGAGAGCGAACTCGAACTTAACGTCCTTATCAGGATTCTCAGCCTTGATCTTAGCTGCACGCTCCTTCTGTGAAGCGAGCTTCTCGAAGTCGATCTCAAGCTTTAAGAGGTTCTCAGGCTTTGTTCTGTCAACAAAACCGAGGTCCTGAGGAACGATCTGGTTGAAGATGAATCTTCCGAGTGTTGACTCAACAAGACCTGTCTCAACCTTGCCGTTGATCTCTCTTGAGATACGGACCTTGATCATGCTGTGGAGTGTGATCTGGTGCTCATCGTAAGCCATCTGAGCTTCGTCGATGGATGCGAATACCATACCCTCACCCTTATCGTTCTCTACTTCCATTGTGAGGTAGTAGCAGCCGAGGATCATATCCTGTGTAGGAACCGTAACCGGCTTACCATCCTGAGGCTTGAGCAGGTTGTTTGTTGAGAGCATGAGGAATCTTGCCTCTGCCTGTGCCTCTGCGGAAAGCGGTACGTGTACAGCCATCTGGTCTCCGTCGAAGTCTGCGTTAAAGCCTGTGCAGACGAGCGGATGGAGCTTGATAGCACGACCTTCAACAAGTACAGGCTCGAATGCCTGGATTGAAAGTCTGTGGAGTGTAGGAGCACGGTTCAAAAGTACCGGATGATCTCTGATGATCTCTTCGAGGATATCCCATACTTCAGGAACTCTAGAGTCTACCTGCT
>Ga0265298_10000965_pt1 | contig 42835 bp, 26 predicted proteins | sample AusTroGonzalo_MG_3_FD_193486 | JGI IMG/M metagenome (GOLD analysis project Ga0265298, IMG submission 193486) | Bovine rumen microbial communities from tropical cattle in Woodstock, Queensland, Australia - Gonzalo_01 | ecosystem: Host-associated > Mammals > Digestive system > Stomach > Rumen ... | reverse complement strand
AAGCGTTGGAGCTCGTAGTCGGCGAGGTCAACAGATTCCTCGCCGTCGTTGTAGAGTTCCACCCAGCCCGACTCAAGACCGTTCACATCATAGACCTCGGCGGTCTTAGGGCAGATTTCCGTGATGCGGAGCTCTGCCATTGTGCAAAGCGAAAGCGACATTGCTGTCAGGGCGAAAAAACTCTTTACCAGGATTTTCATGCGAGCATTTTACCAAATGCCCAAAGCCGTTCACATCACCCATTTGTGGGGGATGCTGCAAAAACGCAAAAGGTTGTTCACACCCGCCTACCCCGCGCTTTTCCACAGTCTCTTCAGCCACCACTTCATTTTCGTCCGCTCCGTAATCTCATTCGCATACTTCTCCCGCCACGCCGCAAGCATGTTCGCGTCCTTCACCCGCGCAGGGTCGGTCAGCGCATCCAACCGCTCAAAGAGCGCCGTCGCGCTCCATCCAACGCCCTTGACTACTTCCTCCCATATTGCCCTCGCCCTCACAATCTCCACAGACGGCACGGCGGCAGCCACCGACGCACTCCACTTGACTGTGTTTCCAGCAGCTGGCACAACCGCACCCTTCGTCTCTTCATGTACTTCGTCCGCACCGTAATCCTGTTTATGCTCCGACCCTTCCGAAGCAGTGACTCTTGACGCCAAGACCACGTCCATCGGCGTCGGATCTGCGAGTTCCGTGATCTGCTTTAGCTTCTTCGCGGCGGCTTTGTAGCGCATCACCGTCGTGTACTGGAGTGCAAGCGCGGGAATATTATCGCGAAGCCAGCCCTTCACGCCAGGGTTGCGACCGACGATCACACCATCCTCATCGCGCCGTAGCGAGTTGTCGATGTAGCATTCGAGGTCTTCGATCAGACTGCCGAAGCGGATCGCGTCTTCGTGCGATTTGCGCCGGGCAATCCACGCGTCGAGTATTTGCTCCTTCGTGGGGCAGACGTTGTCGGTGCGACGGTCGCGTATCTTCCGCCGCTCGGCCGCCAGGGCGCGGCGGCGGGCGTTCTCGGCGGCGTAGTAGCTGGGCCGTCGGACATAGGCCTTAAGACGCGAAACCCTCCGGCCGCTCTCACGCCGCATGAAATCGAGATAGGCATAGTAGCCCATGTCGCGCATAACGATAAGCGCGAACTCCTCGCCTTCGAAGAATCCATCCCTCCGCCAACGGACGGCAAGGCCGTCGGTCATCTCGCAGATATCGCCGAACTCCCATGCGCGACGGCGGCGCTTAGCCTTCGCGCGGCGGCGACGGCGCTCCTGCGCGGAGACAATGGCTTTCTCTACTGATGCGTACTTGTCCCACCAGTCGGAAAGCGCGGCGGATTCCTCGCAGAGCTGCAAAACTAACCAGGCTACAGCAACTTCGGATGTGGACCCCGCAAAGCAACATGCGGCGGCTCCGAACGGAAGCCGCCGCACGTTTTCGCCAGTCCTCTGGGTACCTACTGGACGATGATTATGAAGCCCGGGGCGAAATACCCAAGTACAGCTTCATAATGCGCATCTTCCTGTGCTGTTGCTCCAACAAACTTGAAACACACCCTCCATTTGTCGGCATTCCTATCATGTGGCACCTCGCCATCAACGGAGAGAACCGTCGCCAACTTGGAGATGCCGGGGCTGGACGCCAGCTTGGCAAGCGTGTATGTCTGGGCAGTGTCCAACGCCGCATACTGCGCCGCCGTCATGGAAACACGCGCCGTTGCCGAAGGGCTGATTGACACAGTGGCGTTAGTCAAGGCGGTCACCGTCTCGCCCTCCGGCAGATTGAAGCCAAGCCCGCCTTCCGCGATGTTCACCGTCGAACCGGCGACCATGTTGAAGTTCGTGCCAAGCGTCAGCCACGAATCGGCTCCGACCTTGGTGAGGGTAAAGGGATTGTCCGTGAACTGACCTTCGATGCATGATTCCTCGCCGCGTTTTGCACCGATCTCAATCGTGCATCCTGTCGACGTAACCTTGAACGTCTTCCCAGTCTGCAACTGACGCAACGCACCGAACTTAAACGCCTGGCTATTGCCGATAAATTCCGTGATGCCATCGCCATCATTAGCCCTGTTGAAATTCAGTGTGTAGACCGCGTTCGACGAAGTGCTGTTTCCTCCGTTGAAAATCAAATACGGTCCCTCGAGAACTGCCGCCCCCGCGTACGCGGTGTTGTCGCCCTCCATCCTTATCGAGCGATTGTTTACATCAGCCAGCAAATCCCCGGTGCCGCTAATGCCGCCAGCGAATATCAGATTCGCTCCATACCCATAAATGTGATTTGCCGTAGAGCCAGCAAACTCGATTTCATTGCGGAAATGCGAATTGTTGTCGGCTGGACCATTGAGTGTTGCGCCCTCCATGCGGACTTTGGCACTGCCAAGCAATATGTTCATGTTGGTCCTGTTGTCAAAAATGGCATTCAGCGTCGCTCCTTCGCAAAGAATGAGCGTTCCTGCAAAAAGATCCAAAACGGAGTGGTTGGTATTATGCTCCTTGTAGGAGAATGTCCCGCCTGTCAGCGCGAGTGTGCCTGTGCCGGAGATTTCGCCTCCGATGGTCTGCGGCGTGACTAGCGTAACACGCGCACCCTCGGCGATGTAGAACGGATAATTGACCACGCCGGAGAGCGTAACATTACCGTCGAATATGAGCGTTCCGCTGTTGACAAGAGAATCTGCCGCAAGCGTGAAGTCACCAGAGAGGACAACCGCGCAGCCTTCATCCGTAGAAACTGCAAGATGATGCGCGTTGACATTCGAACTTATATTGATCGTGTTTGTCACACCAATTCCCGCCGCAACAAGAGCAACCTTATGGGTCGTTGCATAGTTCTCAAAATCTCCGGCAGGTTCGCTGCCGCTGAAGACATAGGTCGTCAAGTTGGTTGCCGTGCCATTTGGAATCAGCACGTTGTTGGCGTTGTAAACGCCCCAAGCTCCGTTGCTGTAGCGAGCCGTAATGGGAGCCGTCGGGCCATACTGGAGCGTCACGGAGAGCGTTCCGTCTGTCACTTCGCCCGTGTAGGAGTAGAAGTCCGTGCCGGTCAGGACGATATCAGCAATCGTCAACTCGCCAAGACCGGTCATCACAGTGTAGGCAACATTCGTCTCAACATTCACAGGATCAATTTCAACGGTAATCTTGTCGCCCGCTTCAAGCGTGTTGCTGCCCGTCAGCGCAATCGGTCCGATGCCTGCCTCGCCGAGGTCCGTGTCGATCGTGAACTTGAACGTGCGCTCGAGGTCAAGGTCGGAGGAAATCGTCAGCGTGCCGAGTCCCTTCTTCCAGATCATGCCGTTGCCTACGAGTCCATCGGCTTTGTTCAGCGTTGCAGGGATGGTAATGGCGTATCCAGCCGAATCAAACACCGCGCCGTTTTCGCCGATGTTGACGGTCAGCTTTTCGCTTGCCGTTATGAATGTGCCATTGTTCTGCCTGGCCTTGAGCGCTCCGCCGTTGAGATTAAGCGTTCCTGACGTTCCGCTTTCGTTTCCAACAACAACACTATTCGCCTCTACTACGCCACCGTTCAAGTTAAACGTCCCAGTGCCCTTGCCTGCAACGGAAAGATTACCGTTGACAAGTGTTCCTCCGCTCATGTTGGCAACGCCGACAGCGTCTGCGGAGTCCGACCCAAGCCTGAAGTCGCTGCAAACCACGTCGCCGCCGGTCATGTTGAAATAACCATGTCCATTAAGTCCAACCTGCAGCAGTCTATCAGATCTTGCAACCGTGCCGCCATTTACATTCAGGGTACCTGTACTTGACGCATCGAATGCTACTATTAGCTGGTCTCCCCACGTGACTTCGCCGCCATTCACGGTCAATGTTCCTGTTCCGCCTTTGCCGACGTAAATGCGCTTCGTCGTCGATTCCAATTTGCCGTCGTTTATCGTCACATTGCCGGTAGAACCTGATGCGTTGGCAATGTAAAGATGGTCGCCTGTCATTGATGTAATCGATCCTCCGTCCATTGTCACGTTTGCTGTCGAACCACCTCCTGCAGCGATTTCAATATGGTTGGTAGCCGTTATTGACCCACCCGTCATATTGACCGTCACATTGGCACCACTTGGGTTGCCGCCCCAATATATCGTGCCGCCCACATCGATTGCACCGCCATTCATGTTTAGCGTTGCCGTGCCGGCATTTCTATTCGCCTGCCCAGCCAACTCAAAATTGCCGCCTGTCCAGAAAGTGCCGCCATTCATGGTCAGCGTGGAAGTAGAGCTGTTGTACCAGCCGCGGGCAAGATAAGAGTTTTGTTCGACGTTCAATGCGCCGCTGTTGATGGTAATGTCACCCGTGCCACTTTCCTGGCAAGTATACAAAGTGCTGGCGACATTCACCGTGCCGCCATCGATGGTTAACGTGCCTTTTGTGTCATTCTGATTTTGGGCGCTCTTGCAGACCGAAAACTTGTCACCAGACGATGCCGTGGAATTGAGAATGGCGTCAGCCTTTACCACGACCTCGCCATTCGCGCCATTCGCGCCATACGCAATGAAAATGCCGTCCCCCACTGTCATAGTGCAGTTCGTCAACGTCAATGAGGACTTGCCAGGGCCGTCATTGTCTGTGCCAAGGCCAGAGGCAATGTTGAGCGCTCCCCGAACGAGGTATTCGCCGCCATTGATCGTAAGCTGCCCGGCCTTGCCCGTGCCGATGGTCAGACTGTTCGTAATCGTCAGACCCGCGCCTTCTTCGGCATTCTCGGCAAGCGACCATTCGACGCCGCCTTTGTTGGCATTCTCGATCCAGAGGCCCTGCGCGATCGCAGCCGCGTTCGTGAAGGTGACGTAGCTGCCGTCTGCCGGAAGATTCCCGAGCTGGCCGCCGCCGAACACGTAGTTGGCGTTCCACCAGTTTATCCAGTTGTCACGGTTGTAGAAATCGCTGTCAGTCCCCTGTCCTTTCCAATAGGTATCGGCAAGCGCAGCAAACGACAGGAAGGCAAGACCCGTCGCGAATGTCTTGGCAAACATGATTCTTTGAGACAGCTTCATGGTAGAGTCCTTTCGGTTGTTTTCGCAAATATTTTATCAAAAACCGCCCGCCCATTTCCTCCCACTTTTGTGGGGTAAGTCGGACGCGCCGTTTTAGTTGAACACCTTGAATTCCCAGAGGCCGGGGTCGCCGTCGAGAACGGAAAGACGGAGATAGCGCACAGTCTTGCCGACTTTTGCGACGTGCGGCGAACGGCAGGGCTTGCCCGTCTCCTCTGCGACCGCGAACCACTCCTGTCCGTCAAGGCTGCCTTCGAGCTTCCAGTTGTGCCCGAACGCGGGCTGCGTGAAGAACAGCTTCGCCTCCGAGACTTCGCGCGGCTCGCCGAAATCCGCCTGGAGCCACGGCGACTTGTCACGACCGTCCGCAACCCAGCGGGTGCCGTTGTCGCCGTCCCCGGCCATCTGCGCGTCGTAGGCAAACGTCCGCGTGTAGTCGCGATGCGTGCGGCCGCGGGTCAGGCGCGGACCGCGGACCGAAGACGCCGTCCACATCGCCTCGCACGCAATGTTCTTGCGCGTTTCGGACTTGGGCCCGAGATAGCCGACGCCCTTGAGATCGGGAACAAGGCGGACGATTGTCCCATCTTCTGCGAACTCCAGCTTGTTCGCCATCACCTGGCGCGTGGTACCGCCTTCGCCGTACTCGAGATAGACGAGATAGTACTGCCCGTCCAACTCGAACACATTGCCGTGGCCCGGCCCCCACACGCCGCCGGGATAGTTGCTCGCGACGACAACTGGATTCTTCGGATCGGTCCAGCCCATGAGCGGACTCTCCTTCGACATCATATAGCCGTAATGGTAGCCGTCGCAGCCGCCGATGGTGTAGAAGTAATAGTAGATGCCATTGCGCTTGAAAAGACAAGGCCCTTCCGAATAGCCCTGGAGCGCGGTCTTGAGTTCGATTTTGGGCCCGTCGATCTTCGTCCGCTCCGTGTTGAGCTTCGCAATCCAGCGCTTTCGCCAGACGATGTATGCCGTGCCGTCGTCGTCCACGAACGGATCGCCGTCGATATCAGGCGTCACTGCAGCGGACGCGACCTGCGCGCGGTTGAGCGGACCGTTCACGCCGTCTTCGCTCGAAACGGTCTCCGCAAAGCGGAAAGGCCCTTCCGGGCGGTCGGCGACCATCAGCACCGTTGGCGCGGGATTGCCGCGCGGATCGACAATCGTCACATAGAGGTGGTAGCGTCCGTTCGTCTCGATGACCTTGCCGGGTGCCCAGTAGCGGTAATAGCCGTACTGCGGCTTGTCGCCCTCCTTCGGTTCCCACTTAAGGACGCCCTTCTGCCATTCCACGCCCTCCACGGCGGGGCCTTCGAAAGACCAGTTTACAAAGTCCTTCGATTTCCAGATGACAGGCACGCCTGCTCGGTCGAGCTCCTTGTCGATGTCCGTCGTTCCGTAGAGATAGAACGTGTCGCCGAACTTGCTCACGGACGGATCGGCGATCCAGTCCGGAAGAATGGGATTAAACTTCTGCGCGGAGCACGGCTCAGCCGCCGCCAGCACCTTGACTGTGTATTTTACGACGTCGGACGGACTCGCCGTCAGTTTCTTGGCGGCGTCATCCCACTTGAACTTCACCGTCTGGAACTTGCCCTTCTCGTAGTCGTAGGTCACGCCGTCATCGTCGTAGAATTCGAACTCCGCGTCCGCACCCGGTGCGACGACGACTTCAAGAGGAAGGCCGCGCTGCGCGTCCGCGTACTGGACGACCGGACCCTTGACGACGATGCTGCCCGCCTTCTGGAAAACGGGAATCGAATCGAGCGGCGCTGGCGCGTCTACGGTCGTTCCCGCCGCATAGCGCGCCCCCGTGCGCACGTCGTACCACGCCCCGTTCGCGCCGTCCGGTGTCTTAAACGCGGGCAGATAGACGCGACGCGAAGTGACGCCCGGATCGGTCACTGGCGCTACGAGAAGCGACGGACCGAACATGTATTCGTCCTTGAGGTCGCGGGCATTGCGGTCGTCCGGGAAGTCGAACGCCAGAAGTCGCGCCATCGTGTAGCCCTCGCGCGTCACTTTTGCCGCGACGGAGTAGATGTACGGGAGAAGCTCGTAGCGTCCGCGAATCGTCTTTTCTATCGCGTCGAAGTGCGGAGTGCCGCGCTCGCCGAAGTTCCAGATTTCGCGTGGCGTGTCCGTGCCGTGGCTGCGGAACATCGGCAGATACGCCGCCCACTCCAGCATGCGCACGTAGTATTCGCGGTAGGCCGGGTCTTTCACGCCATCGGGGAACTTCCCGTTCCAAAACCAGAGATCGGAACGCTCCTTGACGAAGAACGCGCCGACGTCGACGGTCCAGTAGGGCGTACCTGACGCCATGAAGTTGAGCCCAGACGGAATCTGCCGCTTGAACGACGCCCAGTCCGCCGACGTGTCGCCGTTCCAGGAGATCGTCGAATAGCGCTGCTGTCCGGCGTAGCTGGAGCGCGTCAGGTTGACGACGCGCTTGCGGTCGGTCGCCGCACGCTGATGTTCGTAGATGCCGCGCGCGTGATAGAGCGAAAAGAGCGAGGAACGTTCAGCGCCCAGCGTGTCGGAGAGCATTTCCGCGACTTTCTCCCAACGCTCGCGCGCATTCTCCAATCCGTAGCCCTCCGGCATCCGCTTCCAGTCCGCGTCGACCGGCTCCGAGCAGTCGCACCACCAGGCGTCGAAACCGCAGGAAAAGAACTCGTCGTTCGCATACTTCCAGTAGTGGTCGCGCGCAGCGGGATTGAACGCATCGTAGGCGTTGTTGGGACGCATAAAGCCACGGTCGCGGAAATCCTTTTCCTGCGGACAGCGCTGCGGATTCGGCCAGATGCTGACCATAAGGCGTCCATTCAGGTCATGTACGCCCTTTGCGAGCGCGGGGCGGTCAGGATAGTGCTTGGGATCCATCTTCATGTAGCCCCATCCCTGCGGCCAGTAGTTCCAGTCCTGTACGATTACATCGATCGGGACCTCAAGGTCACGGTAGCGCTTGAGCGTCGCAAGGATCTCGTCGCTCGAGCGGTAGCGTTCCTTCGACTGCACGTAACCAAAGGCGTAGCGCGGCAGCATCGGGCATTCGCCCGTCAGCTTGCGGTAGCGCGCAATCACGTCGTCGAGACGCGGGCCCTTGAGAAAATAGTAGTCGAGTTCCTTCGCCGCCTCGATCTCGAACAATCCCGCGCCGTCCTTGTCGTCGAAGCGCATCGCAGAACCCGCGTCGAAAAGAAGCCCGTAGCCCGCCGTGGAAACGAGCACCGGCACGGCGATCTTGAGATTGTGCTGCGTGAGAAACTGTTCCTTGCCGCGAAGGTCGAGATAGTCCTCGACATGCTGGCCGAGTCCGTACAGCGACTCGTCCTTGCGCCAGTCGAAACGTACCTGATACTGCGTCGTCTCCTCACCCTGCTTGCGGGAGAGAACGTCTTTCACGATGACATCGCCGTTGGCAGTGTGCTCCGTTCTTGCGGACTTCTCATCGTATATGACTTTCTCGGTGCTGATGCGCCTCCCTACGTGAGGATTATTTTCGGACTCCGCAAGCAGCACCTGCCCAGTGACAGCATCCTTGAATACGACCCTTCCGCTCGCCTTGTCGATTTCGACCGCAAGATCACCGCTAGTCAATTGAATCCAAGGCCCCTGACTCCTGACCCCTGCCCCCTGACTCCTCTTCCCCACGACCACTCCCGTATCATTGTCCTGCAACTTGTCGCCAAGCGCGTACTGAACGCGCACAACGCCATCCGCGACAAAATCGCAGGCAAGCCGTCCGCCATCGACAGGCCCCTCCCATGCAAACGCCATTGATGCGGCAATGGTTGCAACAGTAAAAATGCCAGACTTTCTCATTTATCCCTCCTTCTTACCGACCCGCCGGAACTTTAAGCCACTCAAGGTCGAGACGCTTTCCCTTTGTTCGGAACTCAAGCTTTATCAAGTGGCGGTCGGGCGGACTGTTCAGCGTGAACGAGTATTCCTTCCACTCCTTGCCTGTCGCTGGAAGCTTGACCTTTTCGACGTAAATGCGCTTCATGCATGTCTCGGGATCGGCAAACTCGGTGTCATATTCCGCAGGGTTTATGACGGCCATGCCGCTCGCCCCGTCGCAGCGATAGCGAAGCACATATTCGCCCGCCTTGGTGAGCGGCTTGCGGAACGGAAGGAACATCGGGAAGAAGAAGCTCTTCGCCGTGGACGAAACATAGCGAGCTCCAGACGTCTTGTCAACCTGCAGAGAAAGACCTTCAACCTTTGGCAACAGGAACTCCGCGAATCGGTTGGTCCAGTCCTTCCCGGGATCAAGACGCTCAAGCGTGGCCTTGCCCGCCGCCCCCTGCGGCATCCATAAAAGCGCATGCCAATAGTCTACGCCTTTCATATCCAGCCCGTGGCCAAGATAACGGGTTTCCTCAGACTTGCCCAAATCAACGCCCTTCTTCCAGCGATAGTACATGTATAGAATGTCAACTTCGTTAGAAATGCGCCCACGCCCTCCTCCCCAGTTAGAGGGACGCGTCCAGTATTCGCCCTTCTCGCGGTTGATGGCTATCGGAGTCCAGTCAATGTCGAAGCCAAGGTTGTACTTGCATATTTGGTTTACGCCCCTGAGATAGCGGTGGCCAAGAAACTCAATCGGATCGACCGCGTCCTTCTTCGCCGACACTTCTCCTGTCACTGGATCCACCCGAGTTTTCTGCGACCAAAGGATCGTAAGGTTCTCGCCAAGCTGGCCTGCGCCAGGAAAGGGATGCCCAATATCACGCCCCATCTCGGAATACTGCACATGAGGATTGACCTTTGCGCCCGTCACCTCGTTGGTCGTTACGAGTCGACACATCTCGCGGATCGATCCGTTGCGCTCGCCGACGGGCCCCTGCTTGTTCGCCGTAAGAATCTCGACCATCTCGCAATACATCTTCCAGTCGTCGCGCCAGATGGCACGCGCGAGGGGACCGCCGAGCGTGAACTGCAACTGGTTGAGGAGCGTGCCGCGTCCCCACCAGAAGTCCTCGCCGATCGCGATGAACCGGCTGACGCCTTCCGTGTCCTCTTTCGTCCATGCGAGCGGACCCGTCTTCGGGCCGGTGTAGCGCAGGAGTTCCGCCGCCCTCAGGTACCATCCCTCGGCATGCGGCCAGCGGAACTGCGAATCCCAGTGGCGGTGTCCACTCGTGATATTCGTATAGAACCAGCGGACGTAGTCAAGCGCGCGTTCGCGATAATCGGCCTCACCGGTGATTTCATACATCACCGCCTGACAGTAGGCGGTTTGCGAATCCCATGCGCAGCGCGAGTCGAAGTCAGGGCTGTCGATCTTCGTGATTCCCTCTGTACGTCGCGCGAAGATGCGCGGCCTCTTCGAGAAGCGATGGTCGTGTTTCGTCAGGTCGGCGTAAAGCGATTTCCACGGCTCCACGCCTTCCTGCACGTTCCGCTTAAGCTGGTCGAGCTGCTCGCGGTTGAGCCCGATTCCCGGATGCTGGAACCGTCCGGCAAGCGCAACGCCAGCCGCAAAGACGAAAACCAGCATCAGGAAGGTCTTTTTCATTCGAACATGTACACCACCGGGAATCCCGGCATTGTCTCAAACGTCTTCACAAGCTTCATGCCCTTTGACTCAAGCGCAGGACAGTTCGGCGTCTTGCCATCCGGCGCAAGCTCAACAGCATAGACGCGCTTTCCATCCTTCGCCTTGAGGTAGCGTACATCGTCCTTCGCCGGACGCGGGATGCGGCCTTCGTTGAAGCCAGGACCGCGAAGTTCCGGCGTGTTCGCGATCTGTGGGCCTTCGCCGCAGATTTCATACGGCACGGTGTCGAATATCGACTCGCGGTTGACCGCCATCCACGCCGCGACGTCTTCGCACACTTTACGCTCTTTCTCGTCTATAGTGCCATCGCTTCTGATTGGAATCGAAAGGCAGAGGTTGCCGTTCTTGGAAACGACGTCGACGAGAAGCCGCACGACATCCGCCGCGCTCTTGTAGCGTCCGCGATCGTAGACGCTGCGCTCGTAGTGCCAGTTGCCGATGCACGTATCAGTCTGCCACTTGGGATACATGGGCTTGGGAGGCGTGCCACGCTCGACATCCCACGTCATCGCCTTGCGCTGGCGCTCGTCAAGGCACTTTCCAGCCGCAACGGCGTCAGGATTCTGGTTGTAGAAGTCCGCAACAATCCTCAGTCCCGGATGAGCAGCTTGGATATTGGCAACTCCCCAGAACGGAACTACAGTATCGTCGAAGTAGATAAGATCAGGCTTGTACTTCGCAATCGCGTCCATCGTCCTTAGGCGGAAGTTCTCCATGAACTCGTCGGACGGACGCGACGCGCCGTCGCCCCAATTCCAACGGCGGTGAATGAGGCCAAGGTTCTTGTAGTCTGGCGACGGCTCGTGGTTCTGCCAGTAGAGCTGCTGAGGGTCGTACCCTTCCCACCACTTGCCCTTGCCGTCCTCCTTCGTGAGGAGTCCGTCGTAGTCGCGCGAAACCTCAAGCCACGTCCACGCATGCGCGGCGTGGAAGCTCGTGCCGAACCTAAGTCCGTTATTGCGCGCAGCCTTGCTCCACTCGCCGAGGACATCCTTTTTCGGCCCCATGTTGACCGCGTTCCAGGGCTGATACGTCGAGTTCCAGTTGTCGAAATTGTCGTGGTGGTTCGCCATCGCGAGGATAAATGTTGCGCCCATCTTCCTGTAAAGCGCACAAAGCTCCTCGGGATTCCAGTTCTCGCCCTTCCAGCGGCGGATAAGTTCGGTAACGCCGCCCTCCTTCGGATCGCCGTAGCGCTCGCGGAAATGCTTTCCCTGCCAGTGGTTGGGGTCGTAGAGCGTCCGCGCGTACCAGTCACCGTCTTCCGCCGCGCACTGGATTCCCCAATGGCAGAAGATACCGAACTTTGCGTTCTTGTACCACTCCGGGGTCGTTTTCTTCTCCAGCGACTCCCACGTCGGGGCGAAATCCGCAAACGCACTGCCCACGCTCATTGCGCATGCAGCCAACAATATGGACATTTCAATTTTCATGCAACTATTATAGCAGACCCACCGATGAAATCAAATCCCACAATAGTAGGATAAGCTACAGGGAAAACACAGCAGTGCCGGATTCACCGCGAGTATTGTACGTGAAAACGCCGACGCGGTCGCCGCGGTAGTTGCCCCAGGTGAGAGCGTAAAGTGGAAAGTCTAAAGTGGAAAGTTTAAAGTTGGGGGATGAGGGCAGAGAATATGAGGCACGACCGTCAAGACCCCAAGAAGTTGTCAAGCGTATTTTACTTTCCGAAATCTCGCCAAGATTGATTTCCTCCGCGCCGGAGTCCTTGCGATAGAGCATTTTCTTGCCGTTCTCCATCTTCACGCCGAACTCACTCGTCGTGCCGCCAAAGTGGCAGATGCCGGCGCGCTGACCTTCGGTCATCTGCAAAATATCGAGAACTACCGTGAACTCGTTTGTCGCGTTCCGCCACGACCGCTTCGAAAATACGTTGCCGACGGTAAAGAAGTCGCCGTTCCTCAGCGGCTTGAACGCGTCGAGTTCAAGACGGCTCTCAGTCAGCCGCACCTTCTCCCGGCGCGGAGCATGATTCCATGCCCATTCAGGCGAGAGAAAGCCGCTGGGAAGCGATCTCGGCGCGACAGGGTTCTTTATGACCGGACGTTCCGGATTCCAAACCATCGTGCCGACACCCTTCTCGTCGGGCTTGCCGACGATCGGCCAGCCGTCGATCCACGTAACCGGCAGAAGGCTCGCCGCGCGTCCGTACCACTGGCCGTGTCCGTGGTGGGTGAAGAAAAACCAGTTGCCCGCGTCGTCAACGAGAAAACCTCCCTGATTTGGCTCGTCGGCCTCGCGCTGCGGATGGGAAAGTATGCGACGCTCGAAATAGGGGCCCTTAGGACTTTCCGCCCTCGCCATCATAAGACGCCGTCCGCCGCCCTCGACCTCGCTGTAGAGGTGGTAATATGTGCCGTTCCATTTGTAGAGCTTGTTGGCCTCGCGTCCATGGCCCTCGTTTATGAGTGTCTGGCTTTCGGGAATGACCTCGAGTCCGTCAGGCGTCAAGTCAAAGACGTATGTCTTGTATCCCGCGGCAAACTGCGTCACGGCAAGATAACCCTTTTCGCCATCGAAGAGAACTCCCGTGTCGTCCCATCCACGGCCAAAGAACGCCATCTTGTGCGGCGGCGTCCAGGGGCCGGCGGGATCCTTTGCGGTAGCCACAAATATCCCCTCGTCGGGCGTGCCGAAATAACAGTAGAAGAGACCCTTGCGTTCGCGGATGCATCCCGCCCACACGCCGCGTCCGTAGCGGCGCATGCGCTTCCACGTCCAGTCATCGCCAAAGACGGACGTATCCTCGACGACATGTCCGACGACCTGCCAGTCCACCATGTCGGACGACTCCATGACGTCCATGCCTGGCGAGCAGTGGAGCGTGCTCGTGATCGCGTAGAAGCGGTTGCCGCTCCGGATGCAGTCAAGGTCGCTAAAGTCCGCCGGAAGGACGGGATTGGCAAAAGCCGCCGCAAGCGCAATGGCCGCCAGCATCACTTCGCCTCCACTATCGCCGACCATCCGCCGTTTGCCGCGGCGGAAACCTTGATGGCGTCATTCGACGAGAGGGAAAGATGTTCTATTTCAATCGGTGCAAGAGGCCTGTCGTTCGCGGGATCAGCATCGCGGAAAAGTCTAACCTTGAACTCGCCTTTGCCCGCAAAGCCGAGCGGCAACGTGAAGTCTCGCTTTTCGTTTGCGTTGAGGCACCCGACGAACCACTTGTTCCCGGCGCGGCGCGCAACAATTGCGAATTCGCCGATCTTGCCGTCGATGAAGCGCGTCTCGTCAAAGACAGTCGGAATCTCGCGCCAGAAGTCAAGCGCGGGGTTCTTCTCGTCGATCTGGTCAGGACGCTGATACCAGAAGAGGAACTGGAAGCCGCTCGTATAGACGCACGGCATCGCGAGCTGGTGCGCAAGAGTGTTCTTGACGCGCCCCACCTTCCAGCACGGCGTGTAGTCGCCGGGTCCGTCGAGATAGCGAGTGTACACGAGCGCCGCATTATGCGAAGCACCTGGCATCTCCTCGTTGCCGTGTATGCCCTCGACGGTAAGGATGTGCGGATACGTATTCTCGATTCCGGCGGTGCGGAACTCGTCGTGAATGTCCACAAGAAGCTTGCGCTCGGCGCACATCTCAACCCATTCAATCGTCTTCGCGCGCCATTTCTGGTCCCCCACGTTGACAAAACCGAGCTTGACGCCCACGACGCCCCATTCCACGAGCTTGTCGAAAATCGCCTTCGCGTTCGCCTTTAGCGGCTCGCGGTTCACGTAGAGGATCACGCCGATCCCCTTCTCTTTCGCATACGCGAGAACTTCGGCGACATCCAAACTCTCACCACGCGCGACCTTCTCAGGCGCGAGCCCCGGCTTGAGCGGATCACCGCTCCGTTCGTCGCCATACCATCCGCTGTCGAGTTCGATATACGGAAAGCCGTTGCGCACTGCGAAATCGACGCAGTCCCTCGCCGTCTCGGTCGTGAGCTTCGCGACGCGCAGCACCTTTCCTGGTTTAATCCAGCTCGTGTCGGCGACGCGGCTTGGCGCACAGAGCACCTTCATGAACGCCGGCTGGGTCTGGGCAAGTGCGGACGGACTCTGCTCGACATGGATGTAGCGCCACGGCGTGACATACGGGAGCTTCACCGTCGCGGATCCCTCGAGCACGGTCTTTACCGTCCCCGGCTTTGGTCCACTTGCAAAGCGAATTCTGGCATAGTCCAGCACGCCAGCATCGCCGAGGACGGCGGTCCACTTCGCGCCATCGACGACAAGTGGAGACTCCGCCGTGCCGTTGATGATGGTGGAATAGTTCCTGCCGCGGCCCTCGCGAACGATGGCTGCCCTGAAATTGTCGGGCATCGGCTTTATCTCGCCAATGGTGGAGAGCGTCTTCGGAAGATACTCGCCCTGCGCATGCGAAACAGGCCAGCAACGAAGGTCTTCGCCAAAATCAAACACCCATTCCTCGTTCTCAATCGTCCGCTCGCCAACGCCCTCGTAGCGAATGCGCCAAGCGACACCATGGGCAAGGTTTGTAGTCTCGACAAAAGCATTGCCGCACAGTTGCGGCATCGACACCGCGCAGACGTTCGATCCATCAGGTGCGACGACGCGCACAACATTGCCGCAATCGCAGTAAGCCATCGTCGCAGCAAACGCAAGCGAAGCAAAGATAATTGTTTTCATGCCGAAAAGTATAGCAGATTCCGGCCTTTGCTCAAATCCCACAAAAGGAGGAGCTCGCCCGACCGCCGCCCCATGCAAGCTCCGGGTCGAGCTTGTTCGCCATGGGGAAGGACGCTGCTAACACAATTGGGGGATTGGGTACGTGCGCTGTTTTTGATAGAATGTCGATTATGAAAAATTCACTTGCCATAGCTTCCACACTGTCCTTTGCACTCGCCGCCTCTGCGGCGGAACCAGCCTCGGTCGTCCTCGGCGACAATAGTTCCGGCCACGAAGTCCCCGCCGGGCTCTGGGGAATATTCTTCGAGGATATCAACTGGGCCGCCGACGGCGGGCTCAACCCCGAGATGCTCGCCAACCCAGGCTTCGACTGGGGACAGGCCGACCATCAGAACAATCCTCGTGACGACCGCGCATGGAATTCGATCGACGACGGCTGGGAAGCGGATTTCCGCGACGGCGGAATGGCTCGCCTCTCATTCCAATACAACGCGCCAATCCACCCCAACACCGCCAAGCATTTAAGGATAGAGGGGTTTGGAACTGGCAAGGCAGGAGTTCGTAATCGCGGCTATGACGGAATATTCCTCAAAGAAGGCGAGGAATATTTGCTGACACTTGATTGGCGCGAGCTCAAGAAAGACGGCATCGACTACGCCGATGCGCCATGGAATAGAAATTTCAAGTGGAATTTCACGATAGAGGAAGGACAGCTTGTCAAAGGTTTCTGCTGCGGGCAAAGTTTTGAATTGTCGGCGCAGAAGGACGACAAGGCCGCTGACGGACGGTGGACGGTCTCGTTGCTCATTTCAGGGAGACGTTGCGTCGAATTCGACAATGTGAGCCTCCAGCCGACTGGTCCGAACCTCGTCCGCGCGGGGCTTCGCAAGGACCTCGTCGACAAACTCGATGCGCTAAAGCCCGCGTTCGTTCGTTTCCCTGGCGGATGCATCGTCGAGGAAGGAGACTTCCAGCACTGGTACGACTGGCGTAGGACAGTCGGGCCAAAAGAGCGCCGCGAGTGCATACAGAACCGCTGGGCGCGTCCCGGTCGACCCTACTGGGAGACCTTCGGCGTCGGCTACTACGAGTATTTCCGTCTTTGCGAGGAAATTGGCGCAGAGCCGCTGCCTATCTGCCTCGCGGGGTTGACCTGCCAGTACCAGAAACCGCCGCTTATGTGCAGCATCCAGGACGTCGACTACTTTGCGGACGTCATCCTCGAACTAATTGAGTTCGCCAACGGCGACGTTTCGACGAAGTGGGGCAAGGTTCGCGCCGAGATGGGCCATCCCGCGCCCTTCAATCTAAAGATGGTCGGCATAGGAAACGAGAACTGGCAGACAGAGTTTTTTGACCGCTGCGAGCCAATTGCCAAGATCATCCGCGAGAAACATCCCGAAATAAAGATCATCGGCAGCTCCGGCCCAGCTCCCGACGGCGGACACTTCGACTACGCCTGGAAGCGCATCACCAAGGAAACCGCCGACTTCGTGGATGAACACTACTACCGCGACCCAGACTGGTTCCTCAAGGCCGCGACGCGCTACGACGGCTACGACCGCGCACGGCCGCCGGTCTACGCCGGAGAGTACGCTTGCCACCATCGCGTCGACGGAAGAAAGCCGAACACGCTCTGGAGCGCGGTATGCGAGGCGGCGGCGATGACTGGCTTCGAGCGCAACAGCGATGTCGTGAGGATGGCGAGCTACGCGCCACTTTTCGCCCGCAAGGGTCATGACCAGTGGACGCCCAACCTCATCTGGTTCGACGGCACCGCGAGCTATGCGACGCCAAACTACTATGTCCAGCAGCTCTTCTCGCTGAACCGCCCAGACCGCACTGTTTCCGTCAAGACAAGCGGCGAGCTTCTCTACGCGAGCGCCGGCATCAAGGGCGGCAAGCGCATCGCCAAGCTCGTCAACGCGGCGGATTCGCCTCGCGAGGTCGCGATCAACCTCTCGGGCAAAGCCAAGGTTACGACGCTCTCGGGCGACAAGCTCGACGTCAACGACATCGGGAGCGAGATCTGCAAGCCTGTCGTCTCTGAAGCAGAGCTTTCCGGATCGATCACCCTTCCAGCCTGCAGCCTGACCGTCGTCGAAATGCACTAGAGAGGCAAAGGTCAGAGCGAGGGGATACGGCGTATTCGCCGAGGGCTCCCCGAGGAGGAGACTTCGGCCGCCGCCGAACAATTAAACTTGTTACTTTACCCGCGCGGGGTGGATAAAAGGTATGGTGCCGTCGGGATTGCGCCTGTAGCGCTCGATGCAGGCGGAGCGGCGGCAGTCAGCGCCGCCCGGAAGGTGTCCGTCGTGATAGAGCATGTACCACTCGCCTTTGAAGAACACGCTGCCGCCGTGGATCGTCCCCGTGCCGCCGGCGTTATCCATCACCTTCCCGCCGAAGTGCCACGGACCGTGGATGGACTTCGACCAAGAATAGGACCAGTTCTCAGGGACGCCGCCCGCAGCGTATTCGAGGTAGTAGGTATCGCCAAGCTTGTAAATCCACGGCGCCTCCTCGAAGTTCGTGTCGATCGGCTTGTACGCGCCGGCGCCATGCTTCTTCTTGAGTGGCTTGCCAAACGCAGACTCGTCCATAAGCCCCGGCACAGGCCTGATTTCGCCCTTGAGCGAAACCATGTCGTCGCCCAACTCGGCATACCAGCAGCCAGGGTCGCCGCCGCAGTTGCCCCAGAACAGCCACGCCTTGCCGTCGTCGTCAACGAACACCGACGGATCGATAAAGCCGCGCCCGTATGCAAGCCCCTTACCGAGCGGGTCTTTCCATGGGCCCTTGACGTCGTCTGCAACAGCAACACCTATGCAGTCTCCGCCCTGTCGTCCAGCTCCGCCTTTGTCGGAGATTGCGACATACCAGTACCATTTTCCGTTGCGCTTGATGGCCTGTGATGCCCACGCCTTGTCTGGGCGCGCCCACGGGAACGTTTCGCGAACGCTCATGACGGCGCCGAAGTCCTCCCAGTTCTTCATGTCCTTTGTCCGCACGACAGACCAGTCGTACATCTTGTAGCCCTTAGCCGTCGCATCGTCATGCCCCATGAAGACATAAAGCCATTCGCCGTCGACATATCCGGCGGGGTCGGCAGTGAAGCGTGTCTTCACAATCGGATTGGAGCCGTCCATCGACCTGCTGAAGAGCCCTGTATCCAAAGACGCAACAAGAGTATCTACAACGCTCTTTTTGACGGCGAATGCGGTGCCATGGCGAATGCCCTTCGGAAAGGACATCTCCTCCTTCGGAACTTCCTGCCAGGTTTTGCCGCGGTCCTTGGAGCGGACAGCCCCGTAGCGTCCGTCGCGGTAGAAATCGACATAGACGTAAAGAGTGTCGCCGACGAAGAGCGGACTTGGCCCTTCGACCCAGCTACGAGTAATCGGCGCAGACACCTCGACCGGAAAACCATCCGCAAGCCGTTTTGTGCGCGTGAGACGGATGTTTTTCTCTGTCGGCGTATGGTTCTCGTTCTTGACGGCCATGATCCAGTCGCCGTTCTTCTTGTCGTAGACGATGGCCGAATCGATCGCGCTGAAGCCGGGGTCGAACCAAAGCCGCGTCTTCGAGAAGGTGACAAAGTCCTTTGTCGTCGTCAAGTAGATGCGGTGGTTGAGCCCGCCCTCCTTCTTGTCCATGTCCGGGATCGGCGCGTGGCGGCCCGGAATGGTCGTCGCCCAGTAGATGTAGAACAGCCCCTCCTCCGGCGAATACGTCACCTCGGGTGCCCACGTGTTGCGCGCCGTCGGCTCGTCGGCCATCACGGGGATCGCGCGCTGCTCGGACCAATGGACGAGATCCTTGGAGCTGGCGTATCCGATGATGCGGTCTTTCCAGCTCGACGTCCAGACCATGTGGAACGTTCCGTCCGGCCCTTGGCAAATGGACGGGTCACGCAAGAGCTTATCCTTGCCGATCTCCGGCACGAGAAGCGGCTTGTCGCCGTTCAGCGCTGTCCACTTGAGTCCGTCGTATGAATATGCAAGGTGTAGCCCGTCTTTCTCTCCCTTGAAGTAGGAGAACAAATACGCCTCTTCCGCAACAGGGCATGCCGACGGAAAGAACCGGTAGATGGTCAACGAAAGCGGCGGCAGGGTGTCGGTGCCGTCAAAATCAACCTCGCATACGGACTCTTTCAGCGCCTCCGGCTCGGCGGGCGAGTTGTGCGCCATCGCGTCGCCGCCGCCGAACAGCGTCTTGACCGCCTTCCCCTTCACGCCCTCGACGCGAATCGCCTGCGGCTCTTCCGTGCAGTTGGCAAGCTTGAGAATGATGCCTCCGTCTGCGGCGCGCAGGGCGCTTGCCTGGACTTTTGCGATGCGGTTTACGCGATCGCCCTTTGTCCAGGGCTCGTTCGTGCGCGTTTCAAAATACTCCGTCTCAAACTGAACGCCAAGCACTTCCGCGCCGCGATTCTCGCTGAAGAGCTTCTGCACGGTCCACGAGGGATTGACGAACGAGCCGAGCGTCGTCGGATAGATCAGGTTCGGCGTCCAGACCGTGTGCTGCGCGTTCGCGAAAAGCGGCGCGTAGGCCGCCAGCTTCACCTGGTTCTGGTTGCGCTCCAGACCCATCATGAACGCGGCCTCTCCTATCGCCCCACGCAGCGAACCGTAGCGGTGGGTTCCCTTCGTGACAGCATATTCGCCAACGAAAATACCGAAATCGCCCTTCTGTTCGTCATACTCGTGCGCGAGGTCGCCCATCATCCGGTCAGGCGTCGTGTAGAAATGGTCGTCGCGCAACTCCTTCGGGCCGTCCACGCGCTTGGTCTCCTTCCAGTTGTCAAAGACGAGCTGCACATCGGGATATTTCTCGCGGACCGCCTTCGCCATCAGCGCATAGCGTTCCTCGTATTCCTTGCCGCCGTTCTCGTTGCCGATTTCGAGATACTTGAGTCCGAATGGCTCGGGATGCCCGGCGGCTGCGCGCTTGGCGCCCCACTCGGAATCCACCGGACCGTTCGCGTATTCGATGCAGTCCAAGGCATCATGCACGAACTCGCCCATTTTGTCCATCGGCACCGTCTCCTTGTGTGACATGCCGACGTTGATGCAAAAGAGCGGCTTCGCGCCAAGCGCCTCGGAAAGGAGCAGGTATTCGTGGAAACCCACGCCGTTCGTCGACCAGTACTTCCAGATGTTCCACTGCGTGCGGCGGTTCCACTTGTCGCCGATCGTCGTCTTCCAGCGGTAGGCGTCCTTCATCGTGTCGCCTTCGACCCAGCAGCCGCCGGGGAAGCGCAGGAACGACGGCCTCAGCGCGGCCAGTTTTTCCACGAGGTCGCGGCGGAAGAGCCCCGCGACCGCATCTGCGGGGAACATGCTTACATGGTCAAGCTGGGCCTCCATGCCCTCGCGGCCACCCTGGCGATTCGGCACGAAGCGAAAAACGAGCCGCGCCTGCGGATCGTCGTCGTTTGCCACGAGCGTCACCGTGAATGTCTGCCACTCGCTCGCGCCCGACACGCCCTCGATGCGTGCCGTCGCCAGCGGCGGCTTACTGTACGCCTCCAGCGCCACGTCAACTGCTTTCACACCGACACACTTGAGCGCGAAGGAGAGATTGTAGGACATTCCCTTACGAATGCCCATGCCGAAATAGCCCTCATTGGCGATTCCCGCGCCAGATCTGCCGCGCACGGTGACGCAATGGCGGTCATTCGGATGCGCATCCGGCTTCGTGGAAAGGAAGCACTCCGCGTTGCCGACGGGGTTCCAATATTCAAGCGTCAGTTCGCGGTCTGACCCGTTGCCGTCTTCAAACGAACGGTTCCGCACCAACTCGGCGTAGACGCCGCCGTCAAGCGAAAGGTCGATGTCCTCGAAGAAGATCCCCCACAGGTCGGGGCTCGTCGGATAGAGCGCCTTCGACGTGTCGACCGTGATCACGTTTTCGCGTGAACTTGCGTGATCGACGGCACGCGCCATCAAAACGTCGTGTTCCGTTGTTACAGAAAGTGTCGCAGCAAGCAATAGAGTTATCATGGGTGTATTATACCATACTCCCCCACCCGCGCGACATCACCCTATTGGGTACGTGGAATTTCACTTCCACTCAATCGAAATCGTATTGTCGGCATTGAAGTCGACAGGCAGCCAGACAAGGCGAGAGTCAATCTGGTTGTGGGCTTTCCAGATGTCGAACATCGCGAGGTATTCGTTTTCGCCCTTCTTGAGGATGTAGTTCGACTGTCCGCCCCATGTCAGCTCGGGGCCGAGCTTGTTCGCCGGATTGACCCCCTTGCAGGGATTGTCCAGCCGCTCCCAGGGCCCCGTAATGGCGCGCGCGCGGTAGCTCCGCGCGGCATTTGGACGCCAGCCCGTGCAGCCCGACCCGATGAGGTAGTACCACCCGTCCTTCTTGCAAATCGCCGGCGCCTCGGTAAAGTCAAGTTCCGCCATCCGCCACCAGCGGCCCGTGTAGTCAAGGTAGTCGTCCGTCAGTTCCGCGATGTGCAACGTCGAGTTGTCCTCGCTTGCAAACACATGCCACGCCGTGCCGTCGTCGTCTTTGAAGAGCGTCTGGTCGCGGCACATCTGTCCGCCGTCAAAGTGCACCCCCCACAACGCCGCCTTGCCACCCCACGGCCGGTCGCCCTCCTTGAACTTCGCCTTCGTCGCGTCGTTGCGCTCCGCCTCGGGGATGTTCATCGGCCACTCTTTCGCATTCGGTCTGAGCGAACGCTGAAACTCGTATGGGCCCGTCGGCTTGTCGGCGACGGCGATTCCGACGCGTGCCGCACCGTACCCCTTGCCCTTAAGCTCAAGGTGGAAGAACATGACGAACTTCCCCGTCTTGTCGCAGAAAAGGATCTTCGGGCGCTCAAGGATGCACCCGTCCTCGATGTCATGCCCTGTCTTCTCCTCGACCTTAAGCACAACCCCTTCGTCCTTCCACTGCTCAAGGTCTGCGGACGAATACATGTGAACTCCGACATGCGCCTTGTTGCCTGCCTTGCCGTATACCTTGTGCTCGCCGTAGAGGTAGTAAGTGCCCTTGTGCTCCAGCACGCCGCCGCCATGCGCGTTGACGACGTGTCCAGCCGTGTCATACCAGACCTCGCCGTTCTTCTGCGCCGCAAACGCGGTGCATGCGAAGGTGAAAATAAATGTCGCAATCATCATTCCTGTCTTCATTCCGCTAGCATCCTTTTCACGGGTTAAGCCTTATTGTGTCCGCCTTGCCGGATGGTCTCGTCACACGGATGGCGTCCTTCAGAAATTCGACGCCTTTCACGGTGCCGCACGGGTCGATAACGGCGACAAAAGGCCTATCCCACGCCTCGCCGCGCTGTCGGACGACGAGACAGGGCGTACGCGACGCGCGCGTAATCCCGTAGTCTGGCGATTTGACGCGGGAAAGACCTTCCGTGGCAGGCGCAGTCGCCCTGATGAAAGTGCGCCCTTCGGCGTCGTTCATGAAAAGGCGCGTCGTGACAATCCCCTCCGGACGCTTCCAGTCGAACGTCGCGACAAGATCGCCGCGCCCCTTGCGCGCTTCCTTGTCCTTTATGTAGCTCAAGCCGTAAAGACCGCTTTCGACGAAGGCAATCTCCTCGGTCGGCTCCGTCTCGCCGTTCAGCGAAAGCGTGTCGCCGAAGTTGTGGTAGTAGTAGTCGTGCCACCTCGCGCCCTTGGCGCGCGAGCGGAACATATCGACAAAATACGCGCCTTCGGCGTCCTTGACGTAGCGGACGGTGCGCTGCTGCTCCGCATTCGTCGCGGGCTCGCGAAACCTCACCGTCGCCCAGTTATCGCCATGCGCGACAAGTTCAAAGGGATGGAAGCTCTTCATCACCTGGTAGGTCGAGCGCGAATCGACCATCACGGTGTTGTGCGCGGGAAACTGCGAATAGTACTCCTTGTAATCATCGCCAGAATATAGCGACCAGCCGATTCCCGCATCCGGCGCAAGACGGTAGCCACGGGCGTAGAGCTCGAGCGAAATCCCGTTTGCGTGCTGGTGGTTGCCGAGGGAGCCGTTGAGTGCAAAGGCGACATCGTTCGTCGGGTCCATTCCGCTGCGAGCGACGAGCCAGCTTGCATTAGGCGCGTAGAAGAACGGAGAGGTCTTCGGCTTCGCGTAGGCGAGAACTTCATCAGGTATGCGAGATGGATGCGTGTCGCCGAAGCCAATGACAAGCCCGTCAGGGAAAAGATATTCACCCGCCGCAGGAAACGCCTTTTTGAGAACAGGCACTTCCTCGAGAAGGTCTATGCCAAGGTCTTTCTTCGCCCTCGTAGCGAACTTCGCAAAGTCCTTGAGCGTCACGACGGAATAGCCGGGGCACTCCCACCAGATTCCCGTATCAGGATCGAAACCTGTTTCGGCAAGCTTCTTCACAGAGTAATTGCGGACGCTCGACTGATTCATGACGGCATCGACATAGTGCGCCTTGTCTTCGCCGCCGAGGGCGAGGCCGATTTCGAGGATGTAGTTGAGCTGCATCATGTCCCAGTTGTTGTCCGCAACGCCGTTAGCAATCTGGACGTCCGCCCACTTCCTGAGCGCGGCCTTGTAGACGTCGATACGGTCCGCCGCGTTTTTCTCAAGCCAGGGCAGGAGCAACGAATAGAGTTCCGTGATCTCGTGGATGATGTCGTCGTGGATCGTCTCCATCGACTGCAGGCCGAAGAGCGTCTGAAGATGTCCGCAACCGAGGTCGGTCGGCACATTGCGCGCGAGAATCCCCGCGAGATACGTATCGAGGACGTTGAATGCAAGGCGTGCGGAAAATTCGTCGCCTTCCTTCGCCCATTTCCGTGCGGCATCACGCGCCTTCGAGACTATCTCCCTGTTTACAGATGAGATCATGCATCCTGTCTTGCCGTATGGAACAAAGGTTTTTCCCCCGCCATCAACCGGTTCAAGCAATATGCCGCGCTCGTCCTCGAAGCGGCGCGGAAGTTCCGCTATCTTCGGACGCCTAAACTGCGTAACGTGCGATCGATTCCCCGCGAACATCACGGTCGGCACCTCTGCGCGCGCACCGCCAACGCCAACAACCGCCTCGTCGCGAACGAAGACGTCTGTCGCATGGGTATTCCAGTGCATGAAGAGCCGGTCTGCAAGCGCCCTTTCATCTTCGGGCTCAAAACCAGACGACGAAACCGCAACGGCAGCTATCAATATGGCGGCAATGTTCATGCCGTGATTATAGCAAACACTCTACCGCGGCGTCAGTCCCACTTTTGAGGGATGGCCGCCATCATGTCATTTGCCGCATTCTTTGGTGACGCGGAAATAGTCCGCGTCAATCCAGCCGCGATCCTTCGTGTCCGGCTCGCAGACAGCATAGACACCGAGCGTCGCGCCGATCCACTTGCCTTGGCGGGCGTTGAATCGATCTTTCACGTCCGTCCACTTCTCGCCATCAAGGGAATATGCAAAAGCAGAGGCGGGGACGGGAGCCGACGCACCCTTTGGTGCTTCGCCCGACACAACAGAGACCTTAAGCCATATATCCTTGATCCTTGCTGGTTGAAGACCCGCTTCGACTATCGTCGCCGGAACAGTGGCAAGGACTTGGCTCTTCTCCTTGGCATTCGTCTCCGCATCGCGGCAAACCGTGTACACTACTTCAAAGGCATCACCTTTCAACCTAAGGCCCAACCGCGCATGATCAAGCCCCTGAACGATCAGCCCGCTCTCCTCTCCATCCTCCTTTGCGCCAACGCGCGCCTTCATCATCGCCGTGAACGCAAACGCGGGAAACTTCTGGACGAGGAGGTTTGGCGTGCTCCAGAAGCTGGCGCCGCCCGACGCAAACGAAAGCGACGACTTGTACTTTACCACCTTCGGCGTAGTGTAAAGACGGTAGTATCCCTGAGTCGTCGGGAATCCGACCTGCTCCTCGCTCCTGCCCAGCCACTGCCATTGAAGTCCCAGACGCGGCTCGTCGAATTCGTCTGACGACTGCGGAAACACCGCCTCGACGACATGCGTTGCGTTGGTACATGGCCAATGCCGGCATTTCCAGCAGGCGACGACGTTCGGCATCTGGTACTCTTCCACCGGCTCGCCACAGCCGTCGCCGTCTGGATCTGCGCCAATCACGGGCCACCCGCCTTCGCGCCACTTCATCGGCTCAAGACAAACTACGCGTCCGTAGGCACCTCGGTCACTGAAATGGACGAACCAGTCCTCGCACGGCCCGCAAGCATCGCCTTCTGAGTTCCTGGTCCCGCAATGAATCCATGCGCCTTGATGGGGGCCGTTAATCTTCGACTTCCCCTGCGCCATTACGGTCCGCGCGGAATACGGCCCGAAAGGCGATTTAGCGCGCGCGGCAACCTGCCAGCCACGCTCCACGCCACCCGCCGGGAAGAAGAGCCAGTATTCGCCGTTTCGCTTGTAAAACTTCGGTCCTTCTGCTGTGAAGTTGCCGTCGGGAAGTCCATCGTAGACCATAATCTCTTCGCCAATCGTCGCCGTCTCGTCCGCGTTGAGTTCGGAGACCGTCAAGACGCTGTTCATTTTCGCTCGGCTCGCCGCCCAGCCGTGGACGAGGTAGATGCGCCCATCATCGTCATAGAGAGGGCACGGGTCGATCATCCCCTTGCCCTCCTTCACAAGCACTGGCTCGGACCACGGGCCTGCGGGGTTATCCTTCGCCGTCACACGATAGATGCCTCGGTCGGGATCGCCCCAGTAGATGACATATTCAGTCCATGCCGTAAACGATACGCCATTCTCCGTTCTTGTTTTGATTTTGCGCTTTCGTGCACGTATGGAAGGTGCCCAGACGGCCTTGCCATGCAACGGACTTTCATCACGCCACGAACCCTGCCAGGGATGCCGTGCGAGCGCATAGCCGACGTACTGCCAATTGACCAAATCCTTGGAAGCAAGTATCGGCAGCCCCGGAAGCCCGCCGAAGCTCGATGCCGTCATGTAAAACCGCCCGTCATGGCCGCGGCACACGTCGGGATCGGAAAAGTCCATGTGCAAGACGGGATTCTTGTACACGGCCGCGAGCGCGCCAAGCGAAGCGGCAGCGGCAAAGGCTGCTATCAATGTTTTTTTCATATTGTGAACATTATATCAAAATCCGGAGGCGAAATAGACGCAAAGGCGCTCGCCGTGGATCGCCCAGTAAGGCGAGATAACGAGCCCAGAGGGCGTCATAAAGGTTGGCTCGACGAACGGCTCGGGAACTTCGGGCGAAGCACCGTCCATGCCGCGATCGTACGGCGGAGGAGGCGAGAGCCGCTTCCATGTCTCTGGGGGTTCGAACTTGACGCTGCGCAATTTTTCCGGCACGGAGTAGTCGTGCGCGTAGTAGTTGCACGCGCCAGACCGCGCCAGAAGCCGTCTCCATAAAGAAATACGGATCCGGCGGGCGCCAGAACGTCACGACGCCTTCGATGTCGGCACCCTTCACCGCAACAGCATAGAAGGCAGCCAAGATGATGGCACATGCGGCTTTCATGGCAACATTATACCAAATACGCCGCTATGCCACATTGCTTATTTGCGATACTGGCACCTCGCTTACGTAAATTTTACAGAACAGGGCAGTGGCAATTTTGCTATAATAGGAAACGTGAAATTTGACCTCCATATCCACAGCTGCCTGAGCCCATGCGCAAATCTCGAGATGGCGCCTTCCGAGATCGTGGCGCGCGCCGTCGCAGCGGGAATGGACGGCATTGCGCTCACCGACCACCAGTCGGCGCGCAACACGCCCGCAATCGCCGAATGCGCGCGACGCGCCGGGATCAAGTGCCTCTTCGGACTGGAGGTCCAGACCGCCGAGGAAGTCCACACGCTCGCCCTCTTCGACACAGTCGACCAGGCGCTTGCAATGACGGAATGGGTTTACGCTGCAATGCCAAAGCGCGTGAACGATCCCGAGACATTCGGCGACCAGCCAGTAGTTACGTGGGATGACGACATCGTGGAAATGGAGTGGCGCATTCTCGCCATGGGATGCCGCCGCACGATCCCAGAGACGGCGACAAAAGTCCACGAGCTCGGCGGCCTCTACATTGCCGCGCATGTCGACCGTGCAAACCACTCCGTCATAGGCGCTCTTGGCGCAATTCCCGAGCCGATGGTAGATTCCGAACGCCAGCCGGACGGCGGGCGGTTCTTCGACGCCGTGGAGCTTTCACGCACCGCGGACGAGTCCGTATGGCTCCCGAAGATCGGCGACTACGCTGTGACGCGATCCTCTGACGCGCATAACGCAGAAGACATCGCCCGCGTATGGACAGAGGCAGAAGGAGAATTCTCGGTCGAAGGGCTTAAGAAGATCTTCGCGGCGAAAGCGACGCGCATCTCCCCGCGGCTAACTTCCTTCTGAAGCGCCTACGGCCTCGTCGGAGCCGGAGGAAGAGAAGATTCAACGCCTACGATGGCGATATTATTCCGATTTGCAAAATCTACGACCTTCTCGCGGTCAAGAAGGAGAAGCCGCCCTGCCTGAAACGCAAGCGCGGTCACTCCGGCCTTCTTCATGTTCTTGAGAGTCTTAAGACCGACGACCGGAATGTCAAACCGCCAGTCGTGCCCTTCCCTCGCCGCCTTGCAGAGAACCGAGCCCTTGCCGAGCTTCCCCGCGCGTTTGATGGCGGCGTTAGTGCCCTCGAACGCCTCGACCGCGAGAACCATGCCCGCCTTGACGAGCACCGTCTGGCCGACATCGTGGCGGCCAACGTCTGCCGCGACCTGGAAGCCGCGCTCGGCATCAGTCTTTTCAAGCTCTGTCAGCCCGCGCTTCGTGAGGACGCCGACACCCGGCAAGTGATCGTCCATGTAGGAACTCGCCGGAATCATCCTCACGCCCGCCTTCTCGAACTCGGAGACGAGCTTTCCAAAAATCGTGTGCGCGTTCTTGACCGGCATCTCCTTAAGCCAGCCAAGAACGACGGGCCCAAACTTGCCTCGGAATAGCGACATGGGACTCACCTGCCCCGCAAGCACCGCACCGTCATATCCATGCTCTGCCGTCCAGCGAATCGCCTTGTCGCTTTCGCTCACGGCAAACGGGAAGACGTGGTCTGCGGCGCGCATCGTCGCACGCTCACAAGACCCCTTCACCGCCATCACGTCGACAGTGGCAACGCCAGCGCGCTTCGCGCCCTCGACGAGAAGCCGTGGGTATTCCCCGCCTGCAGCTATGACGATGATCTTGTTCATGGCAGTCATCTGTCCTCCAACGCCGCCTTTATGCGCTCCTCTACGTCATGTGCATGAAGCGCGTCGAGAACAGGCCCGAGATCACCGTCGACGATCCTGTCCAAAGAGTATATCGTAAGCCCGATGCGGTGGTCGGTGAGGCGGTTCTGCGGAAAATTGTAGGTGCGAATCTTGTCCGACCTGTCTCCAGAGCCACGCAGGGTAAGCCGGTCGGCGCCGATCTTCGCCTCTTCTTCGCGGCGACGGAAGTCGAGAATGCGGGCCTTAAGCGTCGCGAGACACTTCTCGCGGTTCCTTATCTGCGAGCGCTCGTCCTGGCATACGGCGACAAGTCCGGTCGGGATGTGCGTCATGCGAACGGCGGACTCGGTCTTGTTGACGTGCTGGCCACCCGCACCGCCCGCGCAGAAGAGGTCGATCCTCAAATCCTTCTCGGGGATCTCGATCTCGTCCTCCTCGTCGGCCTCTGGGAACACGACAACCGTCGCGGCAGAAGTGTGGATGCGGCCCTGCGCCTCGGTCTCGGGAACGCGCTGCACACGATGGGCCCCCGATTCAAAGCGGAAACGCCCGTAGGAGCCCTCGCCCTTGACCGTAAAGACAATCTCCTTGTAGCCGTCGAGCGAAGTCGCATTGGAGCTCATCACGACAACCTTCCAGCCCTGAGTCTCGCAGTAGCGGGAATACATGCGGAAGAGATCTCCCGCGAAAAGCGCTGCCTCCTCGCCGCCAGTGCCGGCGCGAATTTCCATCACGGCATTGCGGCGCTCAAGCGGGTCCGGCGGCAGAAGCGCCGCGAGCACTTCCTGCTCCGTCGCCTCCTCGAGCTGGTAGGCGGTCCAGGCGTAATCGAGCTTCTTTAGAAATGAGTATTCGTCCAGGGCCGCGCGATAGCGCTTCCTGTCCGACAAAACAGCGGGGTCGCCCATTTCCGCCTCGACGGACGGCAGGCGACCCAGCACGTTCTCGATCTGTTCCTTGTCGACCAAGAGCTTACTTCGCGAACTTCGCGTAGCGCTTCTTGAAGGAGTCGACGCGGCCCTCGGTATCGACCATCGTCTTCTGCCCAGTGAAATAGGGATGGCACGCGGAGCAGGTGTTGACCGTCATCTCCTTCTTGGTGGAACGGGTCTTGATGACGTTGCCGCACGCGCAGGTAATCGTGGCGTCACCGTAGTTCGGATGGATGTCTTTCTTCATCGTTGATTCTCTTTCCTTGTACGAAATTGAGCGGATATTATACCTTATTATTTGATAGCGCGCAAGGGGGCAACTTCAATTTCACGCATCTGGCGCTTTTGGTATAATATCTGCCAATGACTATTCGATGGACATGCAAGATCTTCGCGGCCGCCGCGCTTCTCGCTTTTGGCGGCTGCGCCCTCATGTCCAGCGAGAGCCAAAGCCCTTCCTTTACCGAAATCAGGGAAATCAGGAAGAGCGATTTCCCGAAATACCTTAGCGGAATAACCTACGCCGGCGACGATCTCTACTATGCCGTCGCCGACCGCGCGGGAAAGATGTATCCGCTCGTCATACGCATCAAATACGCCGGCGCCCCTACGAAACCGCGCTTCAATGAAAGCGTCACCCTTGAAGGCGCGCGCGACCTCGAGGCGGTCGCGTGGGATTCTCTACACAAGACAGTGTGGGCAGCTGACGAGGCGGACGCGTCAATACGAGAGTTCGACCCCGCGACAGGGCGTCGCCTCGGAGACCTTGCCCTGCCTCAAGTATTCCGCAAGTTCCGCTCGAACCTCGCGTTCGAGGCACTTGCAATCTCTCCTGATGGACTCGACCTCTGGACGGCAAACGAAGAAGCACTCTCGTGCGACGGTGCAACGGCCAACAGCAAAGGCGGGTCGCTCGTCCGGCTCTGCCGCTTTCGCCGCGCGGACGCAAACGATCCGTGGAAGATTGACGGCATGTGGGCGTACGAGACCGACCCCACGGACGGCCAGGCATACAAGGGCTTTCTCGCAAGCGGCGTGTCGGGGCTGATGGTCGAGCCAGGTGGCGCAGTCTATGCGCTCGAGCGCGAATTCAGCCAAACGCTTCTGCCGGGATTTCGCGCACGCATCTACAAGCTCGATCTCTCAAAGGCGGAGAAAGTTTCAGAAACGCCCTTCTGCGAGAAGATGCCCGAACGCACCGTCGGCAAAGAGCTCGTCTTCGGCAAGGCGACTGGCATTGCGATGTACGAGGACTGCTGCTTTGGTCCAAAGCTAAAAGACGGCCGTCTCGTCGTTCTCTGCTCTGACGGCGACGATCGCGTCGCCCACGCGTTCCTCTATCTCTCCGCGCGATAAGAACCTTCGGCAGATTTACTTCAGCAAATCTCCGACGGCAACGGATATCGCCTCGGCAATGCGCTCGTGGCCTGCGGACGAGGGATGCAGCCGATCCCTTTCGGCGTTGCCGAAATACGCGTCGTGAGCGCGCGACATTGGATAGAGCCCCGAGTCGGCGTTAATGTCAACGACCTTCGCCGCCCACACGTTGCCCGCCTCTTTCACGACTTCAACGTAGTCGTCGATGAAAAGTCCAAGGGTGTTGGCATAAGACTCATCCGGCTGAATGTTGTTCGCGCCAAACATTGCATAGCCACGGTGGATCGGCGTAAGAAGGATAACGCGCGCAGTCGGGAACTCGTCCTTGATGTAGGACATGGCGGTGTTTATCCGTCCGCGCAAGGTGCCGCGGTCAAACGAGAATTCACGCTTCTTCAAGACGACCTCGCGCCCGTTCTTGTTTGCCTTCGCGTCCGATACGGAAAACCACTCGCCAAGGGGCGTATCGGAGTTGAAGTCGTTAGTGCCGGCGAAAACGAAAACCACATCGGGGCACTCTTGATGCTCGCTCTTGTACCTCTTTGCCTGACCCACTATGTCGCACCACTGATGCCCGCTGATTCCGTAGACGAGCGGCTTAAACCCGTAGCGATCGGCGAGGAACCCCCAATAGTTCTTCTTGCAGCCGATGTGATGGGCATCCGTTATGGAGTCACCGAGAAAGAGAACCTTTTTCTGAGGACGGACGAACCGCCCGAGCCATTCCGCGGCCTCGGAGGACCATGTGTCAACCGAGTTGCCAAGACGGCGGAGCCCGTAGCCGTGGCCGCCGTTCGGGTAGATCCTAACGGTGGAATCGACTCCCGCCTGCCGCAGGCGCCAGTCGTACGCGACAGTAGTATTCACGTCGCAGAAATCGTCGATAGACTGCGCGAGAAACGCAGGGGGAGTCTCGGCGTCAACAGGGTATTCGGGGCGGATCTCCATGGTGCGGCAGCCCTTCCAAGGAGTCGACGAATCCTTTCTTGTGCGAAGATCCCAAGGATAGATCGGCATCTGGAAATCGGGGCGGCACGAAAAGTCGTCGGCATCGTCGACACGTGCGTAGAGGCGCTTGCGCCAGTTCGTCGCCGCGCGCGCCGTGAGGTTCGCTCCGGCGGAAAAGCCGATGACGCCGACGCGACCGGGGTCGATAGAGTATTTCGCGGCATCACGGCGCAGAATGCCGATCGTGCGCTGCACGTCGCAAAGCGCGGCATCGCGCTGGTTGGGAGCGCGGTAGAGAAGTACCGCGGCGGAGAAGCCGAGCGAATTGAGCCATTCAGCAATCTCGGAACCCTCCTTGTTGAGCCCGAGACGGACATAGCCACCGCCGGGAAGAATCACGACGACCGGCTTAGCCCCATCGCCTGGCGCGGGGAAGAACCTGAAATACGGATCGTTCACGTCCGTTACGACGAGGTTGCGCTGCCAAAGCTCGTCCTCGCAGTTCTTTATCGGCGCGTCGCCCGCCTTCATGGGAATCTTGCCCTCTGGCCATATCTTCGTATCGGCCGGCGACTCCTTGCTCCACAGCTCCTCGATGAGCGCGGCAATCTCCTCGCGTGTCTCTGCGCCGGAGCAGTAGCGCGCTGGATAGTGCTTAGCTCTTGACACTTCCTCGGGTGTCTTCGCGGCATGCGCCGCAGGCGTGGCGAAGATCAAGAGGACTGCGAATGCCGCAAAAGCGGAACGGACGTGTAATGCATTTTTCATAACAAGCTCCAGTTATGTCTGTGTCTGAGGAAAGAGAACTCCGGCCACGGCAGCTGCCACTGTCGCCGGGAGAGCCGCTATTGCCGCCATCGCGACATAAGACCAGGGGATGGCCCCGTCTCCGGCGAGCGCGTTGGAAAGGCAGTAGTTGCCCGCAAAAGGAAGAAAGGCGGCGGCAAGCAACGCGCACACGGCGCTCGCGGCATTCGTCTTGAGCAATGCCGCCGCCGATGTCGCAGCCATCGAGAAGAACGCCGCCGGCAGCAAAAGGAGCGCGACCGCTGGCGCGAGGCGAAAAATCGACACGGAAGGACGGTAGAAAAGCGACACAAGCGCAATTAAAATCGCCGTCACAAACGCAGAAAGCGCGAACCTGAACCTGAAAAAGCGATTGAGCACCGCCCCCGCCAAGTACGGAAGCACGACACAGGCAACGCCGCAGGCATACGACACGCCCCATATCCTCGGGATGTCGCCTGTCTTCTGCGCAACCGCGGCACCAATCAAGGAGCCATTCACCATTACCGCCGTGGCGGCACCTACCACGAACGCAAAAAGCAAGAACGCGGCGTATGCGCCGCATGCCTTCGCGACAAGGAACTGCACGCGCGTGACGGGATGCGAAAGCGCGACCGCGGCCGTCCCGCTCTCGAATTCACGACGCACCGACCGCACCGCGCCGACGATTGCGAACAGCATGCCGCCGACGAAGAGCGCGGAAAGTCCGGCATCACGCGCCATGCGCGACGGTTCGCCGAACTGGTGGTAGTGGAATGCGGGCGCGAATACGGCAAGCGCAAGCGACGCGGAAAGCACGAGAAGCGACAACGGCTCTGCGAGAATTTCGAGAGCCGTCGTCTTTGCTATCGCCGTGAAGCGTCTCACTGACCCCAGCCGCAACCGCCGCAGAAGAGAGGCAGCTGGGCGTCAAGGTAGAGGAAATACGCAAGTGCGCCTACGACGACGCATGCGGCGATCTGGAAGATTATTCCCGTAATCGTCGCGCCCTTGGAAAGCGAGGGAACGGCGTTCGCCGGCATTGGCGCCGCAGCAGGGGCGGTGGTGGCGGCCGCTGGCATTTCCGGAATGTCTGGAATATCTGCCACATCTCCGCCTTCTGCGGGCGCAGCATCAGCGGCAGGAGCGGCGGGAGCCGCGGCGCCGGGCTTCTTGATGCCAAACTTGCCAGAAGGACGCACGGCGCCAGGGCGGGCGATCTTGAGCGTCTTGCGCTGTGTAATCGTAGGAGCAGAAGCGGAAGCTGGCTCTGCAGGATTCTCGTCCGCAGGAGCAGGCGCCGCGGGAGCGGCCGCCGACGGCTTCGCAATAGCGTCAGGGCGCTTGATGCGGATCGTCTTGATCGGAGCGGCCTCGTTCTGCACCGGCGCTACGCCAAGCGCGTCAGAGAGCGAAATGCGGGCTGTCCTCGACTTGGACGCCTGCTTCTGGGCCTCGGTTAGATCCTGGTCGGCGATGATGCCGGTCTTGTGGAGAATCGCCTGTTGGGGAATCTCCTGCGTGACGCCCTTGAGCTTCTGGGTAACAGTCTTGAGCTGCTCCAGCGCACCTGGTTGCTCAGCGGCGCTCGGCGCGGCCGCAGGCGCGCTCGGCGCTGCAGGAGGCGGCTGCGTCGGGAGCTTCATGCCAGGACGAATGGCGGGCTTGGGGAGTCCCGTAGCGCCGCCAATGGTGGGCTTCCTTATGACCGGCTTGAGCTTGAGCGTGGACGCGCGCGGCTTCGCGATTGGATTCGCGGGCGGCGGCACCGAACCTGCTACTGGCTTCATGTTGTCGTCTGCCATTTTAACCTCCTAAATGTCAAACTGCCATCACTTCGGCTTCTTTGGCCTTGAGCTCGGCGTCGATCTTGGCGATGCCGTCGTCGGTCGCCTTCTGGATCTTGTCGAGCCCCTGCTTCATGTCGTCTTCGGAAATCTTCTTGTCCTTCTCAAGCTTCTTGACGGCGTCGTTCGCATCGCGGCGGACGTTGCGCATCGCGACCTTCTGGGCCTCGGCCTGGGTCTTCGCGACCTTGACGATTTCCTTGCGGCGCTCTTCATTGAGCTCGGGAACGGTAATTCTGAGGACCTTGCCGTCGGTCTGCGGCGTGACGCCGATGTTGGCGGCGAGAATCGCCTTGTTCATCGCGTCGAGCACCGTCGGGTCGAACGGGGCGATCTTGATCTGGCGCGGCTCGGGCGTAGAGATAGTGCCGAGGTTCTTGATCGGCGTCGGGCAACCGTAGTAGTCGACCTTGATCTGGTCGACCATCGCGGGGCTGGCCTTGCCAGTCCTGAGCCCGGCGAACTGCGACTTAAGAGTATCGAAGCTCTTGCCGATCTTCGTCGTCGCGTCATTCAAAACTTCCTGTACCGTTTCCATTTTTTACTCCAGTCTTTTCAACTTTAAACTTTAAACTTTGAACTTTCAACTCTCAACTCACGACCGTGCCTATCGTCTTCCCGCGCACGACGCCCTCGAGCGCCTTGGGGTCGAAGAAGTCGAACACGACAATCGGGATGTTGTTGTCCATGCAAAGCGCGAAGGCGGCCGAATCCATCACCTTGAGGCGCTTCTCAAGCGCCGTCTCGTACTTGAGCGTGCCGTACTTCTTGGCGGTCGGGTCCTTCTTCGGGTCTGCGGTGTAGATGCCGTCGACCTTCGTCGCCTTGAGAAGCGCGTCGGCGCCAATCTCGCTCGCCTTGAGCGCTGCTGCGGAGTCGGTCGAGAAATACGGGTTGCCGGTGCCACCGCCGAAAATGACGACACGCCCCTTCTCGAAGTGCCTGAGCGCACGGCGCTGGATAAACGGCTCGGCGAGCTTCGGCATTTCGATTGCAGTCATCACACGCGTCGGCACGCCAATCGACTCGAGCGCGTTCATCATCGCGAGTGCGTTGATGATCGTCGCGAGCATGCCCATCGAGTCGCCCGTAACGCGGTTCACGCCCTTCCCCGCGCCAGTAAGCCCACGGAAGATGTTGCCGCCGCCGAGGACAATGCCGACTTCGACACCCATAGCGTGGATTTTCTTGATGCGTTCGGCCATAAAGGCAAGATTCTTCGGGTCGATGCACTCGCCCGTAGACTTGTTGCCGAGCACCTCGCCGGACAGCTTCAGGAGAATCCGGCGATACTTGACTTTGCACGAAGATTTCTTCACGCCGTAAATTATATCAAAATTCCAACGGCGCGGCAATAGAAGCCCGAAAGCAAAATAAGGGGGGGGGGCTACGCCTTCTTCATCTGGGGGAAGAGAACGACGTCGCGAATCGAGTCGGTTCCCGTGAGGAACATTACGAGACGGTCGACGCCGAAGCCGAGTCCGCCAGTCGGGGGCATGCCACACTCCAGGGCCGAGATAAAGTCCTCGTCGATCTTCTCCGTGTCCTCGCCCGCCTGGTTCTCAAGCGCCTTGCGCTGCTCCAGGGGGTCGTTCTGCTCGGTGTATCCCGGGCAGAGCTCGCGACCTGCGACGACAAACTCGAAGACATCCACGAGCGACGGATCGTCCTTGCACGCCTTGGCGAGCGGAACAAACTCGTGGGGGATACGGGTAACGAAAGTCGGCTGCATGAGGTTGCGCTCGATGAGCTTGTCGTAGACCTCGTGCGTGAGCATCAGCTCGGTCGTGACGCCGTCGAGCTCGAGATTGGTGTCAGTCTCGCGGCCCTTCGCCTTGGCCTTCTCGAGCTGCGTAGCAAAATCAAGCTCAAACCAGTCGTCGCCCATGAGCTCCTTGACGAGATCTTTGTAGGCGACGCGGCGATACGGCGGATTGAAGTCGATGACAATCCCCGTTCCCGGTTCCCACCCCTCTAGCGACCGCTTGCGCGGCTCGCTCCGCTCGGGGGATACGTTCCCCGTTCCCCCATACGCGACTTTGCGCGTGCCGATGACCTTGTCGCAGAGGTGCGGAAGGAGCCCTTCCATGATCGCCTCCATCGAAGTGCGGTCGCCATACGCCTCGTAGATCTCGCAGACGGTGAACTCGGGGTTGTGCGTGCGGTCGATGCCTTCGTTGCGGAAGTCCTTGCCGAGTTCGAACACCTTGTTCATGCCGCCGACGAGGAGCCGCTTGAGGTACAGCTCAGGCGCAATGCGCATCACGCAGTCCTTGTCGAGCGCGTTGAAATGGGAGAAGAACGGCTTTGCCGCCGCGCCGCCCGCCTGGTCCTGGAGAATCGGGGTCTCGACCTCGACAAAACCCTTGTCCCAGAGGTACTTCCTGATCTCCATGATGAGCTTGGAACGCGTGAAGAAGCGCTGGCGCGACTCGTCGTTCGTCATGAGATCGACATAGCGGCGACGATAGCATTCCTCCTGGTCGGCAAGACCGTGGAACTTCTCCGGCGGCTGCTCGAGCGCCTTTGCGAGCATCGTCCACTCCTTGACGACGACGGACTTCTCGCCCTTCTGCGTAGTGAAGAAGACGCCTTCAGCGCCGATTATGTCGCCGAGGTTGAGCTGCTTGAAAGCGGCGAACGCCGTCTCGGAAAGCTCGTCGCGCTTGAAGATGAGCTGGAAGCGGTCGGTGCCGTCGTTCATGGTGCAGAAGTTCATCTTGCCCATGCGGCGGATCATGAGAAGACGGCCAGCGACGCGGACCGGCTTCCCCTCCTCGAAAGTTTCGCGCGCGACCTTGAGGTCGATGTGGTCGTACTTGCAGCCGTAGGGCTCGTAGCCCATTTCCTTCAGCGCCTGCATCGAGGCGAGACGCTGCTCGCGATACTCGTTAGTCTCTGCCATGTCTTTGTCGTGCCTTAAAATTTGGGGCGTATTATACCATTTAACGCCGCCACCGCGCAAGGCGACGCCGATTTGCTTCGCGCTGGATTTGGCTACTTGGCGATGTTCAGTGCTGGTTGCCTTCCAACGTGCGGTCACGGTCGGGGCAACCGTGCTCCCTGTGCAGGGCGGGCGATTTGTGCGTCCTTCGCCCCACTCGGCGTATACATATACGCCGTCGGGGGCGAGTCCTGCACAACTCGCCTCCCCCTGCTTCGGTCCGCTCGGCTGGCGGCCCCGACCGTGACCGCGCTTGGCACCTCTGGTCGAGTTCGTCGCGAAGCGTCGCACCTCGGCCTCGCTCCCGCTCCCCGCGCCGTCTCTCCCGGCGTCTTCACGGCGGTACGCGCCGCCATGCTTCGTCGGCGGAATACCGCCTTCTCGCCTTGCGACGCGTACCACCGCGCATCCGCCGAACCGAGCCGTCGCGTGTCGCTCAGCTCGCCACTCGGCACGCCGCTCCGCTTCCTCATTACATGTTAAACCCTTTCAATCCACCACAACAACCACTAATTAACACACATCGAGAGACGGTGGACCAGACACAATCAGACGCTAATCGACTCCGTGACACAAGCCCCTATTGACCCCCGGGGGTCGGGCGGCGTGTTACCCCTAGGGGTAAGCGGTAGCACCCCCATATCCCCTCAAGCGAGACTCTTGTCCACTTCCGCAAACAGTTTACCGTACATAGCGCGCCCTATCTTCAAGTGTTTCATGATCCTTTCACGATGCAACCCTTGGGAACTCGGAACAGTCTCCAAGATATGCTTCAAGGCAAACGCGAACTTCCGTTGGCTCGGCGAAAGCCGCTGCATATTTTTGCACATCCTGCGTTTCCTCTCCGCCGCCACTTCCCATCGGTCAAGCCTGGCGACCATCTCATCAACGCTACCGTACCTCATGCCGCACCCCCATCCCTCGGGATGCGCTTATTGATAGGTCTCTGGGGCGAGGCGGCATAACTATTGATAACTTTTTTGCATCTCATTTCGCACCGCTCTTGAGGCTTTTGCCTCTACACGGTGCGAATAGATTAAGCCACAGAACAATAAAGCTGTATAATTAGCACTTGAAACAGCTCCACGAAAGCAGAAAACCCCAGCAGAACCGGGGTCTCATAGTTCTTCGGAATAGAAGAGTAAATCTACTTTTTACTATTCCGATATGCGGCAGCGAGTATCTTGCTGCATTTGAAACCACGCTTCTCACCATCACGCGAGGCGTCTTTGTCAAATGTCAGCTTATGAAAAAGCCAAAACTGATGCGCCAGCTCGCCGACTTTGCATCCTTTTTTCCGCTCGTCTATTGGATGATCCCTCAGCCACGCCTTGAACTCCGCTAGCTGATTCTCCATACGTTCGGTTCGCTTGCCTTTGCGTCCGCTTCCAATCCGTCTTCTGCTTATATCACGCTTCAGGTCATGTTTTACCGGCTTAGGCATTTTAATCTTTGCAAAGCAAAAGGCTTCAAGCTTATAAAGAGCCCTTTCAATTCTTTCAATACACGCCCTCAGACTTGCCATGTTTTCCCTAAAAGATGCTTTCTGCTCCTTGCGAATGGCTTTGTCCGCAAGCGCATCAAACAAGGGACCAGTGCATCTTTGCGCGTCATAAAGCGCATCAAGAGCCGCTTCGTCAGCAATCCTTTCTAACGAATGTAAATACCATTCAAAATCAAGCCGAAGTGCTTGAATCTGGATAGGGTATGGCTGATCACAACGGAAGGCAAGCGAACCATAAACTTGGTAAAAACATTCAATCTCACTGAGCATGAATTCAAAGTCACGTGATAAGGATTCTGCATAAGGTTCTTGCAACACATTGTCCTTAGAAGGGTCCAGGAAAAACGGAGCAACCGAATCCAGCCTAGCTTTAGATTCATATATTTCCACCATAAGCCGAAGCGGAATTAAAGGAAAATAGCGGACTCCAAGATAGAGATGCGAGAATTCATTGGGAAAGAACCTCTTGTACAGTGCCTGGTAGTACTTTATTCTCTCGTCAGTTATGTCAAGCGAGCCTGATTTCCGATTTTTGTATTCCTCAGAATCCCAATAACATTTGTAAGGGAAACTCAAGAAATCGCTTTTATTTTCTTTTATCCGTTTTCCCATATCATCTCCTCCTGTCCGTCATCTCCGCATACAGCTTGAAGAGATGGGCGACGATTTCGGGCTCGGGCGTGTCTGGCTTGAGGCCGTAGGCGGCGAGAACGGCGCGGTCGTTCGCCGCGTGAGCGGCGCGGAGGTCTGGCGGCATCGTCAACGGATCGTAGAGATCGGCGAGAGAAGAGTCGGGATATTTGCCGCGGACATCAAGAATGGCCTGTGCGGTATGGGAAATTTTCTCGCGCAGAGTCGCAGAGTCGCTGAGAGTTGGCCACGGGAAGTTGTTGTAAACAATCGCGGCAGAATAACGGTAGTCGCTTTTCAGTCGCCCGGCTACAACACGCATCCATGCCATATGCGCCGACGAGGTGAGAACGCCGAAGTGATACAACTCAGCTGAGGGCATCATCAAATTAGCATTTCCACATATAACCGAAGCATCCATGTAACCTAGAGGGATGTACTGCCTACTTTCCGATGAATGACATGGCAATAACAAATAATTGGAATCTGGCTGCCTAATCTCGCCAAACAAAGTTGGCGAGGCGGCCAACTTTCTCGTGCTAGCACGACTACTTGCAATCCGCATTTCACGTACCTTTGACACTGCCTCCATGACAGGTGGAACAGCACGCATCGCCGCGGGCGAAGCATCCTTCAACCAAAGGCACCAACGAATGCGATTGTTGATGAATTCTGTTGCTCCCATAAAACGACGGAACAGAGACTCTCCAGATGGAAACCTTTCAACAACGGCTCGCTTTTTATCGTCATCCCAATCCGAGAGAAATCCACCATCGTTCGGCATGGACCCGAATACAAGCGGCAGCACATCGCATATCGGCTTGCTTCGGTTCTCAATCCACACATCTTGAGCATCCATCAAGTAGCCATTGATATGCGCGGCTGAGATCGCCTTGTCGTTTTCGAAAATGATCTTCGCCTTACCATCTGCGGAATATCTCCCCATGTGAAATCCGACAATGACACAATGCACATGGGCTTTCTCAAATGACACATTATCCCATCGGAAGGTGCGGTGTGCAAAGTCTATTTCAAGCCCACTCTCAAATAACGGCTTCCACAATGTCGCAACACTGTCACCCTGGCAAATAGAATTTGTCGAGACAAACGCCGCCTTTGTGCTCTCTGTGTTCTTTGTGGCTAAGACATAATCGACAGCCTTCTTGTACCAAGCTGTCACATAATCAAGATTTCCAAGCCCACTCCATTTACCGCCAAACACAGATTCCATGTCAGCCGCTTGTTCAGAGTTCTTGTTTCGAGCCCCTACAAACGGAGGGTTGCCCATAATGTAATCGGCATGCGGCCAATCTAACCTGAGCGCGTTGCCCTCGACGATACCATCGTAGTCGTGGAGCGGGAGATACTTCGGCGGCGCATGAAGGATGTTCGCCGTTTCGTTGAGCATCTTTGCCTCGGATATCCACATCGCCGTCTTGGCGACGGACACGGCGAAGTCGTTGATCTCGATTCCGTGGAACTGCTTGATCGACACTTTGACGATGCCGTCCAGGTTGAGCAGCACTTCGCCCGGCTTCAACCGCTCACCGACGACAATCGCCTCGTTCTCCAGCTTGCGGAGCGAAAGAAAAGTCTCGGTGAGAAAGTTTCCGCTTCCGCAGGCGGGGTCGAGGAACGTGAGCGAGCCAAGTTTCTCCTGAAAAGCCGTCGCCTTTGCGCGGCGCATCGCAATCGCCCTTTCCGCCTTGATCGACTCCAGCTCCGCTGTCAGGTCGTTCATGAAAAGCGGGTCGATGACCTTGTGGATGTTCTCGACGGATGTATACACCATGCCGCCAGCGCGGCGTGTCTCGGGATTGAGGGTCGACTCGAAGAGCGCGCCGAAGATGGTTGGTGAAATGTCTCGCCAGTCGAAGTCAGAGGACTTGATTAGCAGTTCCTTGATATCATCGTCGAGAGGCGGAACCTCCGCGTCAGAAACGCCGCGGAAAAGCCCGCCGTTCGTGTAGGGGAACACGGCAATTTCTGGTTCAAGGTAAGGGTCTCGTTCATTCTTCGTGCCATTGGATCCATCAGGAGTGTCGAGCGTGCGGAAGAGTGTCAACAACGCACGGCGGAGGTTCCTTGCTTCTGTGTTTTTGAGAAGCGTCCATAAAGCGTCCTTAGGGAAGATGTCGGCGTCCTCAGCGTAGAAGCAAAACACGAGCCGGACGCAAAGGCGATTAAGGGATCTGAGCGTTTCCGCTGAATCTGGGTCGGCGTAGCGTTTGCGAAGAGCGCGGTAGACATCGCCAACGATGCGCCCGGCCTTGATGGAGATGTCCATTTCCTTCTCGCGGACAGTCTTCACGGACGTGTCGACGAGAAAGCCGAGACGGGATATTTCCTTGGGCAGATTGGCCAGCAATATCTTCTGCGGGTCTGCATGCGGATGGTCCATGTCGTAGACCCAAATCTCCAAGAAGTTGCAGGTCACGATCCAGCGGGCCTTTTCGGAGTAAGGCCGCTCGAAGTTGTATTCAAGCGCCTGTTCGAACGGCGTCTTGCCGCCGTGCCCGGCCTGAGGTGCGTCGAGTTTTACATTGCGCGCCTTGTGCTCTATCAGGACGCGCGTCTCGGGAATCCACGCGTCGAGAAACTTGGTCGTGTCCTTCAACTGCACCGGCGACTGGAACGAGATGCGCGACATGACATCCTCCATGCGCAGGACATCGCCCAGCAGTGAGAGCCAGAATTTCTGGTAACCGCCAACTTCGGAATCCTTCGCGAGAGTCCAAAATTCCTTGAACTTCCGCGCCGCCTGTTTTATATCTGTTGCCATTATGGGAATATTATATCAAATCCTCTATGAAATGGCATTCGCACGTAAATTACCACAGTAGCATTCGTCTCCCATGGTGCCTGCCCACATGGACGAACCCCCTACCGCGGCATTTCCGTCGCGGACTAGCCAGCCATAAACCTTTCGACTTTCTTCCATCAATCTACACGTTCTACATGTTCTACACGGCTAAGATTTTAGTGTCCATCGCCGAGTTCGCAACCATTATACCAAACGAATCTTAAATTTAATCTTAAATCGTAAAAAATTTTTTGGGCGGGAAAATGAGGCTTTAGACAAGCAAAAACCGCGGCAAAACCCGCTACCGCGGCAAATCCGGCGCGATTCTGTCGGACTAAACAGGAGGGCAGTTTCACGAGAACGCTGACGCCCCAAGGTAGAGTAGAGCGGAGCGCCCCTCGTCGGGTACGCCCGCCCCCTCGTCAAACCGTACGTGCAGTTTTCCCGCATACGGCTTTCCGTGTGGGACTGGTTTCATCGGTTTCGCTCCCCTTCGCCTCTCGGCTCCGTTTCACATTGATTCCAATGGATGCTCCTCCATATGGACGAGCGGTTTCCGACGCGCCGCCACATAGCGGATTGTCCCCTATTGCAGTCTTTCGACATTATTCTTCTCGCCATTTGATTTGCATCGTCCCTTTTTTCACGCAGAGGCCCTTCGC
>Ga0265298_10000964_pt1 | contig 42839 bp, 37 predicted proteins | sample AusTroGonzalo_MG_3_FD_193486 | JGI IMG/M metagenome (GOLD analysis project Ga0265298, IMG submission 193486) | Bovine rumen microbial communities from tropical cattle in Woodstock, Queensland, Australia - Gonzalo_01 | ecosystem: Host-associated > Mammals > Digestive system > Stomach > Rumen ... | reverse complement strand
ACCATCCACGTGCTACAGGGCGAGCGTCCTATGGCAAGCCAGAACAAGAGTGTAGGCCAGTTCAACCTGGAGGGTATTGCTCCCGCCCGTCGTGGTGTTCCTCAGATTGAGGTTAGCTTCGACATCGATGCCAACGGTATCCTGAAGGTAAGTGCCAAAGATAAGGCTACAGGTAAGGAGCAGGCTATCCGTATAGAGGCAAGCTCTGGTCTGAGCAAGGAGGAAATCGAGCGCATGAAGGCTGAGGCTGAGGCTAATGCTGATGCCGATAAGAAGGAGCGCGAGAAGGTTGACAAGCTGAACCAGGCTGACAGCATGATCTTTCAGACAGAGAATATGCTGAAGGAGAGTGGCGACAAGCTGCCTGCAGAGGTTAAGTCTGAGGTTGAGGCTGCCCTGAACAAACTGAAGGATGCTCACAAGGCTCAGGATCTTGCAGCTATCGATGCTGCTACAGCCGAGTTGAACAACGCTGCTCAGAAGATGTACCAGGCTGCTCAGGCTGCCGGTGCACAGCCCGGTCCCGACATGAATGCCGGTGCCCAGGGTGGCGCTAACAACGGCGGTCAGCAGGGTCCTGACATCCAGGATGCCGATTTCGAGGAAGTCAAGTAAAGTGCAAGTCGAGAGCAATGGCATGCTTGCATGATCATTGCCGAGGCGCCGCCTTTACTCGACAAAGTCAAGTGAAGTCAAGTAAAATAACATAGCTTATTGGAAGAAGCGTGTGGTCAGAAATGGCTGCACGCTTTTTTTGTTGTTACCTTGGCATTATGTTCTTACAGGATATTAAGGAAGAGGGTAATCAGTCCTGTATTGATGAGATCAGCAAACATAGCACCGATGATGGGGACAATGAGGAAAGGCTTGACGGTATAGCGGTATTTATAGCATACGGCACTCATGTTAGCCATGGCGTTGGGGGTAGCGCCCAGACCGAATCCGCAGATGCCTGCACACAGGACGGCTGCATCATAATTACGTCCTAACAGGGGGAATGCTGCAAAGTATACAAATAATGCCATCAACAATACCTGGGATATCAGGATGACTATCAGAGGAAGGGCCAGGCTTTGAAGTTCCCAAAGCTTCAGGGATATCATAGCCATTCCTAGGAACATAGACAGACAGATGTTACCCACGCTGATGATTCGCTCCATATCAAGCAACTTTTCTGCTTTCTCCCACTTGCCTTCGTCTTTGTAATTGAAGAATCCGATGGTGTTACGAACGATGGCGGCTAGGATCAAGGCTCCAAAATAGGTGGGGAACGTGACACCGGTCTTTGCAAGCAACCAGCTTAGTATAGTACCGCCACCCATGACCAGAAGGATGCAATAGGAGGCCTTGGCATACTGTTGGAACTCCTGCTCATTCGTGCTGATACGCTTTGTACGACCTGTTGGCGAAGCCTCATCACTCTCTATACCAGCCATAGCAGGGTCTATCTCCTCGTCTTGTGGCTGCATCTGTTCATGCGTCAGTTTCTTGCGGATAATCTGCTCTGCCAATGGACCGCCCAGCATAGAACCGGCAACCAGACCAAAGGTAGCAGCCGCCATACCTATTGTTCCTGCTCCATGCAGTCCCATGCCTTCCAGAACACTTGCAAATCCGCCTGCCGTACCGTGTCCGCCTGTCATGGATATACTACCTGCAGCCATGCCAATCAAAGGGTCAACACCCATGAACCGGGTAATTCCCATAGGCATAAGGTTCTGCAACGCAATCATCACAACCAGCAGGCTAAGCATGATTATCAAGAGTTTGCCACCTTGCTTTAATACTTTCAGGTCGCTCTGGAAACCAACGCTGGTAAAGAATGCCAGCATGAAGATATCCTTCAACGTACCATCGAAGGAAACTTCAATATCGCACCACCCATATAGCATCAGGGTAATCAATGAAAAGATGATACCGCCGCTTACTGGCGAGGGAATACAAAACCTCTGCAGAAAGGCAACCTTTCTTGTTAATACCATACCGACGATAAGGGCCAGGGCACCAATGCCGGCTGTCTGTACCATATCCAGTTCAATACTTGTCATACTCACTTCCTTTTATGGTTAGAATCTATACTGCAACCTGATATTGGCAGCATGCCTGTTTACGTTAGTATTACTGCAGCATGCATCAAACATATCATGCCAGTCAACACCCAAGTTCCATTTCTTGCCGAATTGTTTGTTTACTGACAGACACCCATATACAGGTACGCCCGTTGCCTCACGTCTGGGCGAATTACGGGTAAAATATACCACCTGCATGCCTATCTGCCATTCGTGGGGGAGATACATGGTTGGAGCAAAGCGGACTGAGGCATAGGTGCCACTCTTAGCCGTATAGAGATTGGCTCCACCTGCCAGGCTCCATCCATTTGTTTTCCAATATGCCGATGCCCCCAGTTCCGTGAAGTTCTCGCCACCTTCAACTGCATAATAGCTTGCCTCCGTCTGAACGGTCAGCTTCTGCCTGCTATAGGCATATGCCAACTTCATCTGGTTGATGGTCCGTTCCACCAACTGTCCCTTCGTAATCGCCCATTCCTCATCAGAAAGGGTATAGGCATCCATAAAGAGAGCTTGATAGGAGGGGTTATAGTATTTGCGATAATATCCCAACTGAATCTGATTCCTGCTATCCGGTACATAGATAACGCAGGCATTTGTGTTGTTACGGATGTCAGAATGCTTTTGGCTGATTCCCGCATCCATCAACTTGTAGTTATAGAACATTACACGATTACCAGCTGTCAGCTTCCACTTGGACAAGGCGTAGGTGAACTGCAGATAGATGTCATTATTGTAGACATCCCAACTTCTGTCGGTATTCTTTTGTCCGGTCATCAGGAAGTCACCCTCAGCACCCAGCATCATGGATAGTCTTTTAGTGAACAAAGGCGTATTCAGCTCCGCGATGTACAATGGCAGTTTATTGGAGAGGGTAGGGTCACTGGCATACTGATAGCCACCCACAAGGAGCAGTTCCGTACCCTGGTCATTGAAGGTGTGGAAGTACCGTGCCCTGCCCATGACCTTACGTGACATGCCAGCAGGAGTATCAAGATATTGCTGGGTGAAATAGGTCAACAGCTTGTTCCTGTCATCAAACCGGTTGGTCATGTGAAGCGTCAGATACTCCTCGTTCCCATTCTGATGACGGTAAGATGCATTGGCATAGAGGTCGGTATGCTGACTGCCATATAACGCATTCACGGTTCCAATGCCTGCAACATCCTTGCCAAAGTCGCCTTGCCCTTCCACAAAGCCTTTCAACTTTTCAGGCATCTGCATGTTAATATCCAGCACCTTACCCATTCCAATGGTTCCCTTGGCCACACCCGTATTATCGCAAACCTGAATCTTGGCAATGTCCTTGGCTTTCATCTGACTAAGAATCAACCTCGTGTCACCATTTATCGGGGCGTTATCGATGCGCAGGTTATAACTGTCGATGACATCCTCATACCCGGCAATCATCAGTTCTGGCACTATCTGTAGGATATCCATCAACGATTCTTCCCCCGTCAGTTCCATTCGCTGGGGATAGATCATCGTCCTGTCTGCTTTCATCTCTATGATGGGCAAATCACTCTCTGCCAGCATTGGGGCAGAGAAGAGCAAAAAGCTGATTGATATTAGAATAGGTCGCTTCATACAATATGTTATTTTTGCAAAAATAAGGATTTTTCTTTTAGTAAGTCAAATTTTTCGAAGATTTTTATCCAGTTAAGATACCCGAGATCTAATGTTTGCAGCCTCGGGAGTCTGCACGTGTTACCCCCAGGAGTCTACACATGTAGACTCGGGGAGTGTGCAAATGCAGGCTCATACATTCCTATTATAAACGCGCATTTACCCCTTGTTTCTGAACCTTGAGGAAACCTTGAGGTACACATGAGGCACTCCTTGGGCGGTTGTGTTTTTTTTTATCCCGTATCGTTGATAGTGATTTAATTTTGTATTCCGTTCATTTAATCGTAATTTTGAGACTATCGTCTCGAAAAATACTTTCGTTCGACAAAAAAAAATAATTCAATTTATTTTGTTTGTCTCTCACTTACTCGTATTTTTGCGTCAGATAAAGGGGAATCTAATTGGAATGTATATGAAGAAGATTTTGACTTTTCTTGTGGCAACGTTGGGGCTGACAACGGCTTGTGCCCAGGCTAATTATGAAAATACGGACGTGAAGGGATTCGCGGAGTTGATGAATGATCCTAATGTGGTGGTGCTGGATGTACGCACGTCAGAGGAGTTCGGGGAAGGACACATAGAAGGTGCCTTGAACATTGATCAGGCGCAAAGTGACTTCGTCCAGAAGGCGAAAGAGGTACTGCCTGCTGAGAAGACGATTGCCGTGTATTGCAGAAGCGGAAGACGGTCAGCCAGCGCTGCAGAAAGACTGGCAACGGATGGCTATAAGGTTGTGAACCTGAAGGGGGGTGTCCTTACCTGGAGAGAGGCTCAGATGCCTGTGACTACAGATATCTACGAGGTGGATGTGTTCAAGACTAAGAGTGGAAAGACGGTGAAGTTCCATGCATTGGTTCATGCCAGCATCCGCATTGAGTACGACGGGAAGGAGATTGAGATTGACCCTGTGATGAAGCTCGGCAACAAGACATTTGACTTTAGCGTTATGCCAAAGGCTGACTATATCTTCCTGACACACGAGCATGGCGACCACTTCGACAAAGAGGCTATCAAACAATTGACAGGTGACAAGACGCAACTGATAACCAACAAACGTTGTGCGGAGAAGCTTGGCTATGGCGAAATAATGGTCAATGGTCAATGTTCCATGTTCAATGACATCAAAGTTGAGGCTGTGCCTGCCTATAACACAACAGAGGGTCGTAATCAGTTCCATCCTAAGGGACGTGACAATGGCTATGTCCTGACCATTGACGGACTGCGTATCTATATTGCGGGTGATACGGAGGATATCCCTGAGATGCAGGACATCAAGGACATTGACATTGCCTTTATGCCTTGCAACCAACCCTATACGATGACACCGGAGCAACTGGTGAAGGCTGCCAAGACGGTCAAGCCCAAGGTGCTGTTCCCTTATCACTATGGACAGACGGATGTAAAAGGAATACCCTCGCAGCTAAAGGACAGTGGCATAGAGGTGAGGGTTAGAGGGTATGAATAGCTCCCCTCCCTCCAAATCCCCAGATGGAGAGTTCAAAGTTCATAATTCATAGTGCATGGTTAAATTCAAAATTAAAAGAGAAAAGTTATAAGTAGGTTGAAAGAATAAAAAATTTATTATGAATAAGAGAGAATACATACAGGCTAACAGGGAGTGGCTGGAAGCTAAGGCGATGGAGGAGGGCGTTAAGGCGCTCCCTAAGGGTATCTTCTACAAGGTGCTGAGTGAAGGTAATCAATCAAGCCCTAAGCCTACGGTACGAAGCATCATTACTGCCCACTATACAGGAAAGACCATTGATGGTAAGCAGTTTGACAGCAGCCGGGGTGGCGTGCCTTTGGCTTGCAGACTCTGTGACCTGATAGAGGGCTGGATAATTGCCATGCAGCAGATGCACATAGGCGATAAGTGGGAAATCTATATCCCTGCAGAGATGGGATACGGTAAACTATCGCAGCCTGGTATCCCTGGCGGGTCGACTCTTATCTTTGAAGTGGAGCTGATAGGCATTGCATAATAACAAGACCAACTAACAAACACAAATAACATGAAACTGAACGGAAGAAGAGAGAGTACCAATGTGGATGACCGCAGAGGTATGTCGGGTGCCAAGATGGGTGGCATGGGTCTTGGCGGTATTGTAATAATTGCCCTGATAACATTGCTCTCGGGCGGTAACCTGGGCGATGTGTTCAATAGTGTTATCAGTAACCCTGAGTTGCTGAACGGCAATGTGGTAGAACAGGCTGAAGGCGGACGCGAGTTCACTGCCGAGGAGCAGGAACTGGCTAAGTTCTCAAAGCAGATTCTGGCAGGAACGGAGGATGTGTGGATAGCGGAGTTCAAGAAGCTGGGCCGTACCTACGAGCCGCCTAGGATGGTGCTCTATACGGGTAGCGTGCAGACGGCTTGCGGAAACGGGCAGAGCAGCATGGGACCTTTCTACTGCTCGGCCGACCAGTGCCTGTACATAGACCTTTCCTTCTTCAGTTCCATGAAGCAGCAGTTGGGTGCCGACGGTGACTTTGCCTATGCCTATGTGATTGCCCATGAGGTGGGGCACCATGTGGAATACCTGTTGGGCACACTGGGTAAGGCGCACGAACAGATGTCGCGCCTGAACCAGAAGGATGCCAACAAGGTGAGTGTACGACTGGAACTGCTGGCCGACTTCTATGCCGGTGTGTGGGCTTACCACGACAACGAGATGTTCGGAAGCCTGGAGGACGGCGACCTGGAGGAGGCTATCCGCTGTGCCCAGGTGATAGGTGACAACTACCTGCAGGAGAAGGCGCGCGGCTATTCACAGCCTGAGACCTTCACGCACGGTACCAGCAAGCAGCGTATGAAGTGGCTGAAGCTGGGTCTCAGCACCGGAGATATTACCAAGGGCAATACCTTCCAGTGCAGTGACGCTGAACTCTGATAAGTTTCCTTATTCCATTATATACAGCAGTTCGCCCCCTTGGGTGAGCTGCTGGTGTTTTATGGTGTAGCCCTTCAGTTTCCTGCCACGGAAGCGTACTTCCCTGATCCTGTCTCCGTCACCCTGACGTGTAATATGGAGGGTATTGCCGTTGCTTAATGTCATAGTGGCATTGGCATAGGCAGGGGGCAGGAGGTAGTAGAAGTCCTGACCGGCATTGGGGAAGAAGCCCAGGGTGGTGAAGATGTACCACGAGCTCATGGCTCCGGAATCTTCGTTATCGCAATAGCCGCGCTCGACGGAGTAGTTCTTCCGGCGAAGCATATTCACGTACTTGGCTGTCAGCTCGGGCCTGCCGCAGTGATGGAAGGCAAAGGGGGAGAGGAAGCCGGGTTCGTTCCACAGGGCGATGAGGCCCTTGTCGAAACCATACTGCAGGTGCTCTATCATCTTCTCCTTGCTACCAGAAAGCTTGATGAGCGCATCAAAGTCGTGTGGCGTATAAACGGAATACGTCCAGGAGCTGCCCTCGTAGAAGAACTCAACCCATGAGGGATAGCCATGACGGGCGCTGAAGGGCTTGCCGTTGCGCTCCAGACTCCATTCGCCATTCTCCCTGCGAGGAGCAATAAAGCCGTAGATGTCTGCCTCCTCGTCCTTCAGATCGGGGTTGAAGAGCTTCTGCCAGCTGTGTGAACGCTCCAGCATCTGTCTGGCAAACTTCTTGTCCTTCATAATCCTGGCTACCTGATATACGCAGTAGTCGTTATAGGCATATTCCAGGGCATTGGAGCAGCTCATGGCTGTATCCACCTCCGGCTGCCAGCCCAGTTGCCGGTACTCCTTGGAACGGTTATGTGTAGCACTCCACTTGAGCCACTTGTAGGCTTCCTCGCGGTCGAAGCCCTTGACATCCTTCACAAAAGCATCGGCAATGACATTCTCTACATCGTCTCCGCCCTGACGCCAATCCCATTCGAGTGATGAAGTAAAAGTAGGAGTACATTTGCCGTCGTTCTGATAGCGACGGATGAAGGAACGGATGGTGTTGCTGACAAAAGGCTCGTCCAGCAGGGTCAGCAGGGGGTAGCCTGTGCGCCAGGTGTCCCAGATGCAATAGTGGTCGTCGATGTTCTCGCCGTCAAAGCGCGGATTGTCGTTGTTGCGCTCACGAGGCATCAGCATAGAGTGGTACATGGTGGTGTAGAAGAGTTCCTGCTCCTGCTGACCGGCCTCTATGCGTATCTTGCCCAATGCGTTGTCCCAGGTGTTAAGGGCTGTCTCCCTTATGGCATCGAAGCCGGCCTGACTTTCCTCCTTGAGGAACTTACGTGCATTCTCCGTGCTCTTCAGCGAAACAGCGATATAGATGACCTTGGGCTTGCCGTCATCAGCCAGGGGGAGTATCCTTGCATAGAGGGCAGACTCCTTGTCCTGAGCAGACAGATCGGCATCGCCGGCAATGGCAGAGGCCAAATGGGAAGTGCTGACGGCTGTCTTCCCTGCATTACGGATGAGGGCGTGTGCCAAATCGAAGTCGGGGGAGGATAGGGCAAAGAATACCTTGTAGGGCTTCTCGCTGCCGAATCCGCCCTGGAACTCGCCGTAACCGCCCAGGGTCTTGCTGGCAGCATCGTATTCCAGCGTACCGCCGGAGAACTGACCGTGTTGTTCGGGTACGATGTGCTGGGAAAGGCTGTGTGCGGCATCGAACAGCAGCGTGGCCTCTCCCTTGTCCTTGGAAGCCGTGTTGTAGGTGATGCGATAGGCTGCTGTGTGGGCAGCAGGAGCTATCTCTGTGAGGATATCATAACGGGTGAGTCGTGTCTTATAATAATAAGGATGAAGCACTTCCTGGTCCTTGTCGGAATCATGGCCGTTCTCGATGGCAGTGAATCCGCGCTGGGGAGAGAGCAGGAGTTGTCCGTAACGTCCCCATCCGGTACCCGTCACGTGCAGTTGTCCGAAACCGCGGACGGGCTGGTTCTCCTTATAGCCTGCATGACCGCCATGTATGGTCTGAGGCTGGGGGCATATACTTCCGTGAGGGAGCTGCGGACCGACGGTGCAGTTACTGCCTCCGTGGGTGCCCATCAGCACTTGTACTTTGTCGGATAAATGGTTGTTGTCCTGGGCCGAAGCCTTTGTTGTAATACAGAGAAGCGTCAGTAACGCTAAGAATAGTTGTTTGTTGTTTTTTATCATTAGGTGTTATAAATAGTTGTGTCTTTCTCTCTTTAGAACGTGGCGCCTATTGTTACCGTGAGCTTGCGCTCGGTGGTCTTGAAGCGTTTGCCGTCCTCCCAATAGAAGCAATGGTTGGTGATGCCTCGTGAGTAGGTCCCTCGCAGATAGAATCCGCTGATACGGATGGAAAGACCGAACTCGCAACCAAAGTTCACACGCTTGGGCCAACCGTCCTCGCCATAGTTGAGGTACTCCATGCGTGCATATCGGTTACCCATGTAATAGCCGTACCAGCTGGACGAGATATAATCCCATACCGTAGAGGTGCCCCAGTCGGCATTGGAGAGCTTGCCGTAGATGATGCAGTTCATGTTGACACCGGCATGCAGGGAAATCTCGGCCCTGTCGTCGGCAAAGGGGAACGAGATGGTTCCGTTGATGGGAATGTAGATGTCGCCCTCGCTGAACTTGTTGTATCCCATAGGTCTTCCGCTGGCCAGATACTGCTCGTAAGCCAAACCTGTGCGGCAGCCCACAGCGAAGTGCTCGCTCAGCTTGAGTGAGGGATGGTAGAATAAACCTACCTGGAAGCCATGAAGGAACTTATCCTCCAAGCCAAAGAGGTTCTCGTGAAACACTTGGCCGTTTCCGAAGTCAGTAACAAACTGTTTATTGACATAACCTACCTCGGCAGAGAAATTGCCTTCCTCTGCAAACTCCTGCGCATTGACCGTATTGCTCAGGCAGAAGGCGGATAATAGGATTAGAAATGGTTTCTTCATGTTGCTTAGTAGCTTATTTGCTTAGTAGGTTAAGGGTTAGCGTAATTCTTCACTCTTCACTCTTCATTCTTCACTTTCGTAGGTAGCGATGTTGCCGGAGCTTTCCTGCACATCTACCTTGTAGCAATGGGGAACACGGTCGCAAATCCAACGGGCAATGTTCTCGGCTGTAGGGTTGAAGGGTAGGATAGAGTTGAGATCCTGATGGTCGAGAGTGCCATGCACCAGTCGTTTTACCTCGGTAAAGTCAACCACCATGCCGTCCTCGTCCAGTTCCTTGGCCTTGCAGTAAACGGTAATTATCCAGTTGTGTCCGTGCAGACGTTCGCATTTGCTTCCTTTCTCCAGCGTTATGTAGTGACTGCCGGAGATTTCCATCTTCTTTGTTACGTAGTACATGCTTAAATAGTTTCTGTTGGTCAAAGGTACGAATAATAATCTTAATAAACTATAAAAGCAACAAGGCATTTTCCCTTTTTAACAAAAAAGATGCTAACTTTGCGTGGCAAAACTAACAATTAGCTTAAATAAGGTATATGAAAAAGATTATTTTCGTGTTGCTTGCAGCAGCATTCTCAACGGGTGCTATGGCCCAGTTGAAGGTTAACAAATACCACGAGCCCATCAAGTTGGAGAAGAAGTGGTTGAAGTACAATCCCGGTGATGTGGTATTCCACGATGAGGCTCCTGAGACAGAGGGTTCAAAGATTTACCACAACATCATCCCCAATCCCACTCCTTATATTCAGGAGAATGCACGCCGTGTGCTGCAGACTCTGTACTACGGTCCCAAGGACAAGAACATCCCCAAGATCAAGACTATCAACTACAGCTTGGTTAATGAGGACGGTATCAGCTGGAAGTACGGCGATGGTGACAACGTAGGCGTATGCTATACAACCGGTTGGATTGAGAAGAGTTTCCAGAACAATGATACTATGCGTCTTGACTACGAGACTCGTGGTGTGCTCTATCATGAGCTGACTCATGCTTACCAGCTGGACCCTCAGGGTTGCGGTAGCTATGGCGACGGTGGCGAGAACTGGTGTTTCATAGAGGGTATGGCTGACGGTGTACGTGTTGCTTGCGGTTGCTTCGATCAGGACTTCAAGAGCAATGACCGTCCACGTGCTGATACATGGCGCAAGGGTTACCGTGTTGCCGGTTACTTCCTGTACTGGTTGATGCTGAACAAGGACAAGGACTTCCTGCGTAAGTTCAATGCCTCTGCTGCTGAGTTGAATCCTTGGTCTTGGGACAAGGCTATGAAGCACGTTCTGGGTGACAAGCCTGAGAATGGTGTTGAGGAGCTCTGGGACGAGTACTTGCACGCTATTGGGGACAGATAAAGCCCCCTCTCCAACTCCCCCGAGGGGGAGAGCGGGAGAGAAAAGATAAAAGAGAAAAATTAAAAGAGAAAAGATAAAAGAGAAAAATTCTCATATAAGAAATGCCTTGCAAGTTTGCAGGGCATTTTTATTTTTTCTTTGATTGGAGATTGGGTTTGGGAAAAAATGTCTATATTTGCTGCATAGAAACATAAAAATGATATGGAAAGACCAAGATACGATATTCTGGATGGCTTGCGTGGCGTGGCAGCGCTGATGGTGTTGCTGTACCATGTCTTTAATGATGCCAAGAGTTTCTTTGTGTGGCCAACGCCTGTAGACGAGTTCTACCATAGCTTCCTGGGTGTGGACTTCTTCTTCATCCTCTCTGGCTTTGTGATGGGGTATGCGTATGATAACCGTCTATCCCCCGACCCCTTCCCAAAGGGCAGGGGAGATACATTGACCTTCTGGGGATTTGTTAAGAGGCGTTTGATACGTCTGCATCCTATGGTGGTGATGGGCGTGCTGTTAGGTGTTGTGGCCTTTCTTATTCAGGGATGTACCAAGTGGGATGGCAGTGAGGTGACCATAGAGGCTGTGATGTGGGCTATGTTGCTGGCTCTGTTCCTGATTCCTGCTCCCAGTGGATTGGATGTGCGTGGCAATACGGAGGCATTCCCTCTGAACGGTCCGCACTGGTCGTTGTTCTTTGAGTACATAGGCAGTCTGCTCTATGGCCTGCTGCTGCATCGTCTGTCCACCAGATGGCTACGTGTATGGGTGGCTTGTGGCATAGTGTCCCTTGCATCCTATGCTCTGTTACAGGAGGATGGTGGCGTTGCCTACGGTTGGTCGTCAGAACCAAACAATTTACTGGGTGGTGCTTTGCGTATGCTTTATGCCTATCCTATGGGTTTGCTGATGGCGCGTATGTTCCGTAAGCGTCAGCCTAAGCCTATAAAGGGACCTGTCTTCCTGCTGAGCAGTTTGGGGTTGATGGCTCTGTTGGGCCTGCCCTTGTTTGGCGGCAAGGATACAGAGACCATCTACCAGCTTGTCTGCCTGTTCTCTTTCTTCCCTGCCATTATTTGGTTTGGTGCACGCGGAACTGTATGTGGTTGGCGACAAAGGGCTGTATCCTTCCTGGGCCGTTTGTCTTATCCGCTTTATGCCGTTCACTTCCCCCTTATATATCTTTATATTACTTGGGTAGGAAAAGATGTTCATCCCTATGAGGGTTATTCGCAGCCTTGGTTTCCGGCTATCATTACCATTGTGGCTTCAGTAGTGATTGCCACGCTTTGTCTGCTGTTCTACGATGAGCCGTTAAGGAAAAGGCTGAGCCGTAAATAACCACTTCTCTCCTTGGGGAGATAAAATAAAATGTCCGTGAACAAATATGAGATTGTTCACGGACATTTGTCTAGTCGTTCAGGAACGTTTGTTTTACTGAATAGCAACTTTCTTGCCGTCAATGATGTAAATTCCCTTTCTTAATCCATTGACCATTGAATATTGACCATTGAACATTCTGCGACCGCTGAGGTCATAAACTGCTTTATCAGATTCTTCACTCTTCACTCTTATCTCTTCATTTAAAGAGGTGGCTTCCTCCCACTCGTCCAAGTCGCCGACGATGGTGCCGAACTCTGCCCAGCTGGATTTCTGATACTTCTGGAGTGAGCTGGCATAGACATGAATGGTGGGGTTCTTGTTGAGTAGATAACCGCTGATGGAGGGTGGGTTTGCTGCCTTTACGTAAACATCCTTGACGTTGGACTCGTAGAAGGCACCCTGAGATATAGATGTTACCCCCTTGCCTATAATCACGGTCTTCAGGTTCTCGCAATAGGCAAAGGCATCGCCTCCTATGCTTTTCACCTTATCAGGAATCTCGACTGATTTCAGCCCAGAGAGTGAGAAAGCGTTGGTACCAATCTGTGTGGTATTCTTGGGCAGCTTAACGTTATTCAACTTAGTAAAGCCCTGGAAGGCGTATGGACCAACAATGTAAAGAGAGGTTGTGTAACTCTGATAGTATTTTTCTCCGCCACTTGTGATGGTTGCCTCTGTGAGGTCCATAGATGCCAGATGCTTCTCTCCGATAAGCTTACGCAGGTATTTGATGTCTGTACCATTGATTCTGCCACTGAGGTTCAGCTTGATGGTTCGGTCAGACATACTATTCTCCAACTGTCCTGCTTTGGGATTAGCGACAGTCTCTTCGCCACCTTCAACCATCTGGACTTCGTGCATTGAGCCATCGGCATCGATAGAGTAGATGGTGAGGTCACGACCTACACTTCTGGGGATGCAGATATCCTTGGCGTTGGCAGCGTACTTCAGGTTGCCATCGGCATCCTTCATCAGGAAGCCCAGTCCGCCTTTGCCTTCCAAAGCATAGAGGCTGTCAGCCTTCATGTAAACATATTCTGATGGTTCGCAGGCACCAGGCAGATAGCTGGTGTACTGACCTACATCACCGCACTGGCCAACCTTCTCGCTGTTGCGATAGTAGCGCACGCCCTTTGCAGCAGGGATGAAGTCCGTAGCAGGCATATACTCTACACGGTCCTCGATGAAGATAATCTCGCTGTTCTTCTTGGGATATTTGGCAATCTCGGCTTTTGTCTTGTTAATATCTGCCTGACTGTTGGTTACATAATGGTCGCCATAGCATTCCAGGTAACGTTTTACGGCTGGTTCGAAGAAACCATATACGGTGAAGAAGTCTGTAAGGTCTTCCTGTGCAACCTCGCATACCTTGCGGACGAACTTCAGTCCGGAGTTGTTACAGTTTATGTCTCTGCCCTGTGACTCTATTCTGTCAGCACGCAAAGCCTTGAAGAGTTCGGGATAGAACGATGTGTTCTTCTGAGCCTGATGATAATAGAGGTACAGAGAGAAGAACATGCGCAGACAGCTATTGTCGATAGGACGCCAGTAGAAAGGCTCCTTACGAGCGTACTCCTGCATGGTAACGCTCAGAGGTCTACCTGTAGATGCTCTGTGCCCCGTCATCCAACGGCAGTAGTTAGAGAAGAGATCGTTGCTACCCTCAGTAAAGCCCTCCAGCATGATAGCAAACTGATGCTGGTGTCCTATCTCGTGTGCCAGACCACCCTCGTCAAAATCTGCGATGTAAGGATTCAGACAGTATTCAGAAGCACCTTTTGAGAAATGGGTACCAAACAAGTTGGCATGAGCATAGGAGCCTGGTGAGTTATTGTCTACATAGATGGGGTTATTGAAGTAACTGGGGTAGAAAGCATCACCACCGCTCAGGAACCAGGGTGCTCCTGCCTTCTCGCCGTTAGCAACAGACTCGTTGATACCAAAGAGGTCGTTCTCCCATACAGCAACGCTATCCAGACATGCAATGGACTTGTGAATCTGGTTGGGGAATGTTTCCTTGAGGATGGAAGTTCTGATGTTCATGACAGAATGCAGACCCTTGATCTCGAAGGTAGTGAAGGTGACGTTCTTCAGCAATGCTTTATAGTCTTTGTCTGTATGGCGTGATGCGTCATAGTAGCCGTTCATCACACCACCCTCGATGTGAATTTTAATCTTGGGCCACTCAGAGAGTTTCTTGGTCATGTTTCTGGTGTCGGCAGTATAGAGGATATAGTAAAGCTTGTCAGCCTCGCCGTCTATGACGTTGAGTCCTTTCTGAAGTTTCTGGCCTGCCTTGGCATCGCTAATCATCTGATCGACTCCTGCAGTTCCAAGGTACAAGGTAGCATCCTCAGGAACGTCGCTGTCTACAAAGACATAGAGAGGGTCGCCATCGTTCTTGGCATAAATACCTGTGGGGTTGCCCATGAAGGAGGCAAAACGTGCCCACAGCTTCTCGTTCCAATATGCTGCATCGCTGTATGCCTTGTATTCGTTGATACGGAAGTCCTTCTCGTACGCAGCCCAAGTAGCGTTCTTTACCTTCAGGGCTATGGTAACCATGTATTCAGGCATGCCGGCTGCAGTCATGTTGGCAGTCAGATCCTCATCGCTCATAGCCTGATATTCTGCCTTCAGCTGGGTGCAGGCAGCATCCTCAAAGTAAGTTGCGCACAACTCCTTGGCCTTGTCATTCTCGTCGGGCTCATAGGGGTAATACCTTTCCAAAGTACCTGAGAAAGTGGAAGCCCAATCTGTCCAACTGGATGCCTTGTAGTCTGCCAAAGCGTCTTTGTAAACGTAGACGGGAACTTTGGAACCGAACAGGTAAGATGATGTAGTAGGCGGGTTCATAGGCTTAACATAAGCCTTTGATACAGGAGAACTATAGAATGCACCTTTGCTAAGTGTCTTAACCTTCTTGCCAATGACAACAGTCGTCAGAGAGCTGCAGTAGGCAAAGGCATCCTCGCCAACAGAAACCACACTGTTGGGAATCTCTATCTTCTTGAGACCTGTATTAGCGAACGCATTACTCTTGATAGATGTTATAGTAGCAGGAAGTGTTATTGCCAGAAGCTTTGAGCATCCGTAGAACATGTTTTCTCCGATGATGTCATTCTTTGTGGTGTAGTTCTCAGTGTAAGCCTCGCCACCGGCTACGATGTGAACCTCTGACCAGTCTAGGGTTGCTACTTTCCCTTTGCTAATGAGTGAGCGGATGTACTTGATGTCTGAACCGTTGATGTAACCGGTTACCTTCAGCTCCTTGTCAGTTGATGTCAGAATGGAAGACAGCGTACCTGCCGTCTCTACATTGATTTCTGTTTTTGCCCATATATTAACGGACACAAAACAAATGAGTGTTGTCAGCAGTAGCTTGACAACTCCTTGGGTGTTGATTCTTTGCATAGTATTGTGAATTATTCCTTAGTTAACCTTTTTATATTATATGGATGTGTTTTCAAGTTCCTCCGGTCATTCCCATGACCGAAGGGAACTGTGTATAGTTTTCGGAGAGGGGCTCTTCTCAGCTCTTGAAGTAGTAGATGAAGGTAGCCAGACCCTCCAGGGCTTTCTTGCCTGTCTCTTGAATCTCGATGGTGAACTTGATGGTAGTCTTGATGGCACCACGAAGGTTAGCCAGTTCCTCCAGTTTGGTTACCATGCGGATGTGCTGACCGCTGAGTACAGGCTGTGCGAACTTCATCTTATCCATGCCGTAGTTCATCATACGCTCCAGATTGTTGACCTCGATAATCTGATCCCAGAGGTAGGGCAGCATGCTCAGCGTCAGGTAACCGTGGGCGATGGTCTGTCCGAAGGGACTCTCGGCCTTGGCCTTCTCTATATCAACGTGTATCCACTGGTGATCCAGTGTAGCATCGGCAAACATATTGATACGTTCCTGGGGCAGTTCTACATAATCACTGGCACCCAAAACCTGACCTACATATTGCTGGAAATCCTCGTAGGAATTGATAACGACTTTGCTCATAATATGATGTTTTTTGTTGTTTTGCTGGGCAAAGATACAAAATATAATTGAGAATTGAGAATTGAGAATTGAAAATTATGTCGTATCTTTGTCGCCGTAATGAGACATAAGCTTTTATCTTGTTTAATTGCATTCTTTGTCGGCTCGTTTGCTGCCATGGCACAACGTGCTGATGAGCGTACCATGGCTGATTTCAGGAGTATGGGCCTTCCGTTCTATGAGGGTAATGAGGTCAGGCTCTTGGTGGCGGGACCCGTTAAGTTCCAGGATATGTTTGCTGAGATAGAGCAGGCCAAGAGCTTTGTCCATATGGATTACTTCAAGTTTCAGGAGGACAGCATCTGCGGTGAACTCTTTGAGATACTGAAGCGTAAGGCGCAACAAGGTGTTAAGATTAGGATTCTCTATGACGACTTTGGCAACAGGTTCAGTAATTCACCGCTTTCAAAGGACTTCCTGAAGGAGGTGAGAGCCTGTGGCATAGAGATAGCAGCTTTTGATAAGTTCCGTTTCCCCTGGATCAATCATTTATTCCACCGTAACCATCATAAGATTTCCATCATAGACGGCAATGTCTGCTATACGGGTGGGATGAATGTTGCCGACTATTATCTGCATGGCAAACCCAAGTTGGGGGAGTGGCGTGATATGCATATCCGTTTGCATGGTCCTATAGTGGAGGGCTACGAGCAGATATTTGAGCGTATGTGGTATGTGGTAACGGATGAGTTGCTTACACCAGGCAGATATGTGGGTGAGGACAGGAGCTGTTGTGATGTGAAGATTGCCTTGGCTGACAGAATACCACGTCTCTCGCCTGACATGATGCGCAAGACATATTGCGCTGCTATAGACAATGCGCAGCAGCTGATACAGATTGTAAATCCATATCCCTTTTTTATTAACCCCATCCGTAAGGCGCTGAATAATGCCTTGGCACGTGGCGTGAAGGTTCAGTTTATGGTCTCAGAGAAGAGCGACGGGCAGGCAAACGCTGATGTTACGGGTTTGGAGATGAAGAAACTGATGAAGCGTGGGGCTGAGATCTATTATTATAAAAGCGGCTTCCATCATAGCAAGATTATGATGGTTGACGGTCAGTTCTGTACAGTTGGAACAACCAATCTGGATGCCCGCTCGCTGAAATTCGATTATGAAGTGAATTCCTTTATCTTCAGTCCTGAGACTACGGCACAACTGCAACAGATCTTCCAACAGGACGTTGAGCAGCATTGCTATCTGCTGACGCCAGAGACGTGGAAGACATTGTTCCCTACATGCCGCAGGGTCAGGGCACGCGTCTATATGAGTATAAAGGGTTTGCTTTAGAGGTTAATCATGTCGTGCATCAGCCTGATGTCTGATGGGCTGATACCCAGTTCCTTCAGGATCTTACTGCTTATGACAAACTCCTTATCGGGGTCAATTTTCCGATTCTCGGTCCTGTTCAGTTCTTCTGCCTGAGCTTTGTATTCCTTGTAGCTGGCAAGGGCTTCCTTCCAGTTACCCATGGCAAAGTGAACATGTCCGGCAGTCAGATACTCAATGTATCGGTCTTTGTATTCAGTATGCTCGAGGATGGTCTGATTGTAGCGCAGGGCTAAATCAAATTTCTTCAGGTGAAGGGCGCACGTCTCTATGCAGGTCTTGAAGACGATATTGTCTGCCTGCATATAATCAAGTTTGAAGAGATACTTCAGTGCCTCCTCGTACTTTTCCGTTTCTATCAGCACAGTGGCAACAGTGGTAAGGTAGTTGACATTGCCTGGGCTAATCTCTGTCAGTCTCAGTGCGGCTTCCAGCTGCTTGTCTTTTCTGCCCAACATCTCATAGCACTTCTGTAGCACAACCAACGCCCATTCGTCCTCCTCCTGGAAGAAAAGCATCTGTGTGAGTGGGTCAATGGCTTCGGCATATTTCTGATTCCGGAACAGACAGTTGCTCTTCAACTTCAGCATAGCCAGGCTGGTGCCTGAGGTTGCTGCCATCTTGTTGAGCCAGGCAACGGGCTGGTCATAGATTTGGGCTTCCATCATCTCGGAGCATAACTCCATGATGTTGTCTTCTGTGAAATGCTCTTTGAACAAAGGGTTCTCCCAGAAAGTCTGAGGCCATGAGAAAGGATTCTCTATCTCGTTCCTGATTGGTGAATGGACGAAGATGCGATAGAGGTTCTGCATGGTGGTCTTCATATGGTTCACATAAGGGGAAAGGAACTCCTCGCCAGAAGCAACGCCTGACATATCAAGGGTCTGAGCCATCTGCTCTATGAATGTGTTCTTGTATTGTGTTTTTGCCAAGAACGAGAATATGGCATAACGGTCTATGTCGCATTCGCTGGGTAGGTCAAGTACCTGATATGCCTGCTTGTTGAATTTGCCATCCTTGTCGAGGAGCAGTTCCTCGATAACGGGTGAACTTTTCTCGAAGGGAATCCACCAATGTGATATGTTTTCGCGCAGGAAATCGCATTTGTACCATAGCTCAGTGCGGTTGCTCAGGTTGATATCCAGACCTCTGTCTACCATGAACCTGATGTGTTCCACCTTCTTGTTCATCATTTTCTGCATCTCCTCTTGTGTCATGTTCAGGGAGAATTTTGCCATATCTTCCTGTTCCTTCTTGATGGCAATGAGTGTCTGCAGCATCAGTAGCTTCTCCTTTATTACCACGGGGATGTTCTTGCTGATATTGCTGCCATGATAGCGGTTTTCTAACAGAGGATAGAGAGGCAGTTCTTTCTGGTATTTTTCTGCCAGTAGTATGATTGCCGTTATTGTCAGGGCATTCAGTTTCTTGCTTTCAGTATCGGTAAAGAGGAAGAGTAGGGATAGTTTCTCTATATCGAAATACTCCCACAATGACAGGGTAACGGCTCCCAGAAGGTGTATCTTGACAGATTCAGTTTGTCGGCTTATGAACTCGTACCAGTGTGCTGTGTCCTTTTGGCTCCATAATGGTGAGGTCCATATCAGGCCGAAGAGGTGGTCTTGGATAAGCATCTCTTCGTCTGGTAACGCGCGTAATCCCCATTTCCTGATCAATGTGGTTTCGGGGTCAACACCATACAAGTCTTGTAGTTCGTGAAAGGTTTTTGCATACCAGGTGTGTACCTCCTGCAAACGTATGTCGCGGTGTGCAACACATAGTATCTCAAGTGCTTTCTTGCAGGTTCTCTTCTGTGTCAGTGCTCTTTCGTCGTCCTTTCCACCATCGGCAAGGAACTTTAGCATGCAGTGGTAGTTTTCTGTCAGCTCCTCAACCTGTGAGATAATCTGACTATCTGTGCAGTAACGTGCAATAATACTTAGCTGCTCCAGTCCTGGTCCGATGAAGAGGGCCGTTAGTTCTTTTCTGCAAGATGTTGTTATGTTGTTGAGCGTTGCGTTATCCATTATTTCCTGTTGAAGAAAGATGTGTTGATGAATGTGTCTGGATTAAACTTCTTAGGTGTGATGTTACGGGTGGAAAGCCAGGTCAGGGCTTCTTCCGTATCCTTCTTCTTGGGGAGGAAGGGTTCTTTTATAGTTGTCAGTTTGAGAGAGTCGATGACAGAGTCGGGCATCTCATATTCTCTTCTTAATATAGATCGTAGAGAATCTGCATAGAGTCCTTTGTTGATGTTCTCTACAGCCATTTTGTAGGCAGCAATGAATTTGCGTGTCTGTTCTGTTTTCCTGCTGTCTTTATGCAGACTGTCTGTTGTAATCCAAATGGCAAACTGGTAGGATTTGTCCTCTGTCTGCATAAGTTTCTTGTCTCCTTGCATAATGGCCCATGAGGCATAAGGCTCTTCTAGCATAGCTCCTTCCAAGAGACCTGTTCGCATCATCTTACCACGGAGTTTTACGTCGTTGATTTGGGGGCGGTATATGCTATCCTGACTGATCTTGGCACTGTCAAGCATCTTCTCGCACCAATAGTCAGTAGCACAAAGGCGGCAGATGGCAATCATTTTTTCGCTCATTTGTTGCATCTTCTTGACTTTCTTCCCCTTCTGGGCAATCATGGTCAGGGGCTCGTAGTTTGCCAAAAAAGATGTGACCAAGACAGAATCGGAAAGTCGGATGGCACGGATGATATCAGTATAGGCGATGTCTGCATGTCCACGGGCTATAGCTGTATCAATATCCATTTGGGCTGAATAACGGAGCAGGCGGATGTCCAGGTCCAAGGAATCTGTAATTCCCGTCAGTTGGGCATAATAGATGGGTAGGCATCCCAGTGTGGGCATCAATGCCACATGAAGTGCCAAACTGTCTGCCTGCTTTGATTCGGCTACAGATAGCATGGCCTCCTGTTTTTGAGCACAGGAGGCCAGCATGAGAATAGATAGTAAGAATGAAATAAAGTGCTTCATTCTTTAATCATTTACATTATTCACCTTTGATAGCTGCTACGCCAGGGAGAACCTTACCCTCGATGGCCTCGAGCAGAGCACCACCACCAGTAGAGATGTAAGATACCTTGTCGGTCAGACCGAACTTGGTGCAGCATGCAACAGAGTCACCACCACCGATCAGTGAGAAGGCGCCCTCAGCAGTAGCCTCGGCAACAGCGTCACCTACAGCACGTGAACCAGCACAGAAGTCGTCGCACTCGAAGCAGCCGGCAGGACCGTTCCAAAGGATAGTCTTGGCGCCCTTGATGGCAGCAGCAAACTTAGCACGGCTGATTGGACCTGCATCCAGACCCTCGTACTCGGCAGGAATCTCTGTTGACTTGAATACGTCAACCTTAGCACCTGGCTTAATAGAGAAAGTAGAGAAGTCATAGCCTGTGCAGCATACGCTGTCCTCGCCCAGGATGAGCTCAACACCGTTCTCCTTAGCCATCTTCTCAACGTTCAGGGCAACATCCAGCTTGTCGAGCTCAACGATAGACTGACCAATCTCGCCACCGTGAGCCTTAGAGAAGGTGTATGTCATACCACCGCAGAGGATGAGTTTGTCAACCTTGCCCAGAAGGTTCTCGATGATACCAATCTTAGAAGATACCTTAGAACCACCCATGATGGCAACGAAGGGACGCTTGATGTTAGAGAGTACATTGTCAACAGCCTGAACCTCCTTCTCCATGAGGAAGCCAAGCATCTTGTTGTCGGCATCGAAGTAGTCGGCAATAACAGCTGTTGAAGCGTGCTTGCGGTGAGCAGTACCGAAGGCATCCATTACGTAGCAGTCTGCATAAGAAGCAAGAGTCTTAGCGAAATCCTTCTGACGACCCTTCATCTCCTCCTTGGCAGCCTTGTATGCAGGATCTTCCTTGTCGATACCTACGGGCTTACCTTCCTCCTCGGGGTAGTAACGCAGGTTCTCGAGCAACAGAACCTCACCCATCTTCAGGTTGGCAGCAGCCTCCTGAGCCTTAGCGCAGTCGGGAGCGAACTTAACCTCAGCAACGCCAAGAGCCTTAGCAACGGCGTCCTTGATCTGACCCAGAGAAAGCTCAGGCTTAACCTTGCCCTTGGGCTTACCCATGTGACTCATGATGATAAGTGCACCACCACCATCAAGAATATGCTTCAGTGTGGGGACTGCACCGCGGATACGGGTATCATCAGTAATAACTCCCTCTTTCAAGGGTACATTGAAATCAACACGAACGATTGCCTTTTTACCGGCAAAATTGTACTCGTTAATAGTCATCTTTTCTTGATATTTAAAATAAAAACAATCTGTCTCTTTATTTTCGCGCAAAGGTATGGCTATTTCTTGAAATCTCCAAATTTTCTTGCACAAATATGAAGAATGCCACACTGTTCACATTTGGGGGAACGGGCCGTGCATACATACCTTCCGTGAAGGATGAGCCAATGGTGTGCAAGGGGGATGATTTCCTTGGGAAAATACTTAGTAAGCATGCGCTCTACACTCAGTGGAGTTTTGCATGAATCAGGTACTAAGCCAATACGATGACTGACACGGAAAACGTGGGTATCAACTGCCATCGCAGCCTTCTGAAAAACAACGCTTTGAATGACATTTGCTGTCTTTCTTCCTACCCCAGGTAACTTTGTTAGTTCCTTTAAATCAGATGGCACAACTCCCTGGTATTCAGTTTGTAGCATCTTTGCCATTTTTGATAGATGTTTGGCTTTATTGTTGGGATAGGAAACACTGCGGATGTACTCATACAATACCTCTGGTGTGGCAGCTGCCATAGCTTCTGGTGTGGGGTAATCATGAAACAGCCGAGGCGTAACCTGGTTGATTCGCTTGTCTGTACATTGAGCACTTAGGATAACTGCAACCAATAGCTCAAAGGGTGTGGAGTAGTGCAGTTCGGTCTTGGCTTCAGGCATTGCTTTCTGAAAGTATTCCTGCACTTGCTGGTATAGTTCTGTTCTTTTCATTACGCCTTGTTCTGATTGCTGGCGCAAAGTTACAAACTTTAGCTGAGGTGTACAACCGAGAGGGGAGTAGTGTTGTTGTTTTTTGTGTTTGTTTACATTATTATAATGTATATTCTTGGCATTTAGCATTTTGTTTCGTATTTTTGTGGCCAATAAAGATTGGTATTGTGAGACTTTTATTCTTTTTATTCTTCTTTTCTGCGTCATGTTGTCAGTATATAAGTGCACAGGACTTTGATGAGTGGTTCTTGGATAAGACGTTACGCTTGGATTATACCTTCTCGGGTGATAATCACAGTCAGTATATTTATCTTGATGAGATGCGGAGCTCCGATGGCTGGTATGGCAGACGAGTGAATCTTGACAGACTACTTCTGCTAGGTAACGGACAGATTTGCGTGAAAGACTGTAAGAGCGGGACGGTTCTTTACAGGTGTTCGTTCAGCACGCTGTTTAAGGAATGGCAAACCATGGAAGAGGCTTCGCGAGTGCATAAATCGTTCGAAAATGTCTTCCTTGTCCCTTTTCCCAAGAAACCGGTTGATATAACGGTAACCCTGACGGATACGCACAATCAAGTAAAAGGTGAGATGACGCATCGTGTAGATCCACAGGATATACTGATAAGACCCGTTTCCAACGAAGGGAACTTTACATGGAAATATCTTCAGAAATCAGGTGATAGCAAAAATAAAATTGATGTAGCTTTTATTGCGGAAGGTTATCAGGCTACGGAGATGAATATCTTTGAGAATGACTGCAGGGATGCCATTGATGCAATGATATCTCATGAGCCTTTCAAGACGATGTCGGATAGGTTCAACTTTGTTGCGGTGATGGTTCCTTCAAAGGATGCGGGTGTAAGTGTTCCTCATGATAATATCTGGAAGAATACAGCCGTCGGGAGTTCTTTTGATACTTTTTACAGCAACAGGTATCTTACCACGTTACATCTGAAGAGGGTGCATGATGTGTTGGCCGGGGTTCCGTACGAGCATATTGTTATTCTTGCTAACACTGATACCTATGGCGGCGGAGGTATTTATAACAGCTATTTAATGTCTGCTGCGCATAACGAACAGAATCTGCCTGTAGTTGTTCATGAATTCGGACATAGCTTTGCTGGACTGGCTGATGAATACTATTATGATGATGAGTACGAGCCCTTGTATCCTGCTGATACGGAACCATGGGAACCGAATATTACCACCTTGGTGGATTTCAAGAGTAAATGGGCTGATATGTTGGGCGATAATGTGAAGATACCCACGATTCCGTCGGGTAAGAATATATATACCGAGGTTGGTGTATATGAGGGCGGAGGATATCAGTCAAAAGGTGTTTACAGACCGGTTCAGGAATGCAGAATGAAAGTGAACCAGGCGCCAGTTTTCTGTCCTGTTTGTGAAAGGGCTATTCGTAGAATGATAGATTACTACACAAAGCAGGAATAAGTATTCCCCGATTTTGTGCTTAGGGTTGAGATTCTTTAATAGCGACGGCGACGTTTACCAAATAATGAGCGGAATGCAGAGATGATGCTCATGCCTAGGCGTACTCCCTCGTATATGGCGAGACCATTGCTGACGAGTTGACCTATGCGTGTAGTGTTCTTTTTTGCGGTCTTAGCAGGGGATATAATGCCTTGGACCTTATACTTGATGTTGGCCTTGGAGGCTTTCAGCTCTTTCTTGAGCTGTGCCTTGTTTTCGCGCATTGCCTTCAGTGCGTCAATATGAGAGGAGATACGGGATGGGTTGTTCATGGGCTTATTCCTCCTCTTCTTCTTCGTTGTTGTCTACAAAAAGTTGTGCCATCATGCGGGCAAGCGGCTGGATAATCCATGCTTTGCGTTTGATGTAGAATAGAAGTAATAATAGCACAACAATGCATGCCATTGTCAGGAATCCAAGTGGCAGGCTGTTCAGTAAATCGCCAATCCAATATGCTATGGCGAAGGTGCAGAGCAAAAGAATGATGGTACCTAACAGGATACAAATAGCTGCAATAGCTACGGCAGACAGGATAACGGTTGCCTTCTCTGCCGCATCTATTGCAAGGTATTTCTTCTGTAGATTCAGGTAATGTTTGACTTCCAGAATGATTTCCCTGATGTCTTCTGTATACTTACCTGTTCCTATCATGTCTTATCAAACGGTGTTGTTACTCAGCCTCTTCCTTTGCGCTCTGTAATTCCTCGGCAATCTCCTCGACAAGGTTTGACATCTCTTTTTTGTTCAGACGGATGCCACGCTTACGTAAAGCCTCAGCAATTTTCTCGCGTGTGTCAGATCCCTTTTCAGGGGCAAAGAGTAAACCACAAGCAGCACCAACAGCAGCGCCACCAACGAATGCTAACAGATAATTAATTGCTTTCATAATGACAACTTCAATAAAGTTTGTTTGTAAATTCAATGCAAATATATGTTATTTTTCTTACACTTGTGCTTTAAAGGGGTATTTTGTTCATTATTTAACACTTTTTTTAGAATTATGTATTGCGTACGTGCGGAAAATTCGTTAATTTTGCGCCAAAATATTGAATATTAAAAGGACAATCTAAAATTATTTGTTATTAAACGTATGAAAAAAACATTATTGATGGGCGCTGCCGTTTGTGCAGTATTTGCAATGACCTCATGTAAGAGTAAAGAAAGTGCTTATAAGAAGGCATACGAGAAGGCTAAGGCTCAGCAGGAAACAGTAGTTACCACTCCTGTCGCAACTCAGCCTACAGCTCCTGTTACTGTTACTCCCGCTGTTCCTGTAACCACAACTCCTGCTGCAGACTATAGCAATGTTACTGTTCGTACAGAGAGCGTCTCTCTTGTAAGTGGTGCTCCCTTGAAGGCTTACAGCGTTGTTGTTGGTAGCTTTAGCGTACAGAGCAATGCCAATGCTTTGAGCAATACATTGGCTGGCAAGGGCTATGCTCCCCGTGTTGTTAAGGCAGCTGTTAACGGTGCTGACTGGTTCCGCGTAATTGCTACCAGCTATGACACAAAGGCAGAAGCTGCTCAGAGCCGTGCTGCTCTCCAGAGTCAGTACAAAGATGCTTGGTTGTTGTATCAGAAATAAAAAAGAGTCTCTTCTTATTGTTATAGACTGATAAGTGGGAAGAGTTCTTTCTGTAGATTATGGGGTCCGTCGTACAGGGTTAGCTGTGACGGACCCTTTGAAAATCATTGCGGGCGGTCTTACAACGGTTGAGACGCCCCAGTTGATGAAGTACCTGAAGGAGTATGCGGCAAAGGAAGCCGTAGAACGTTTTGTCGTGGGGCTTCCGAAACAGACTAACGGAAGAGATAGCGATAATCTGCCCCGGGTACTTGCTTTTGTGGAACAGTTGAAAAAGAACTTCCCGGGTGTTCCCGTAGATATGTGGGATGAGCGCTATACCAGTGTACTTGCCCATCAGACGATGCTTCAGAGTGGCATCGGAAAGAAAGCCCGTCAGAATAAGGCGCTCGTTGATGAGATAAGCGCTACCATCATTCTGCAAGGATGGATGGAAGGACGGGGTAATTTATAAGTTAGAATAATCGGATAAAACAAAATATATTATGATACTGCCAATATACACTTTCGGTCAACCCGTATTGCGTAAAGTAGCTGAAGATATTGATAAGGACTATCCTAATCTTCCTCAGTTGATTCAGGATATGTATGACACTCTGGATAGGAGTGAGGGCATTGGGTTGGCTGCACCACAGGTAGGTCTTAACATAAGACTGGTGGTAATTAATCTGGATATTATAAGCGAAGACTATCCTGAATACAAGGGCTATATTCACGCATTCATTAATCCCTATATTGAGGAGTATGATGAAACGGAGACGGATATTATGGAAGAAGGATGTCTGAGTCTGCCAGGTGTACATGAGAGTGTAAAGCGTCCCAAGAGGATACGCGTTACATATCTGGATGAGAACTTCCAGGAACATGATGAATGGGTAACAGGCTATCTGGCCCGTGTTATGCAGCATGAGTTTGATCATCTGGACGGAGTGGTGTTTACGGACCATCTTACTGGTTTGCGCAAGCAACTAACCAGAGCTAAATTGCAGCAGATTATAAAGGGCAAGTTCAATTGCGCCTATAAGGTTAAGGTCAAAAGATAGAGGTAAAGACGTTGAATAAGCTGCGACTTATCTTGTTGCTTGCTCTCTCATGTCTTTTGTTTATAGGGAAGGCAAGCAAGTGCTATGCTCAAATCAATACAGACAGGGTTCTCTTGATGGGGCGTAATGCTTTGTATTTCGAGGATTATGTCCTGGCCATTCAACGTTTCAATATGGTAATCAGTGCCAAGCCTTGGTTGGGTGAACCCTATTTTTACAGAAGCCTTGCCAAGTATTATCTTGAGGATTATCAGGGAGCTGAGATAGATTGCAGTGTTGCATTGGAGCGTAATCCTTATATGTGCAATTACTATCAGCTGCGTGCCTTATGTCGCATAAACCAAGCACGTTATGAACTTGCATCTCAAGATTATGTTCAAGCATTGAAGATAAATCCGTTAGAGAAATCCTGTTGGCATAATCTGGTTCTTTCCTACATAGAACTCAAACAGTATGAGCAGGCTGACTCCGCCTTGGACGTGATGATTCAGCACTGGCCTAAGGTGCCAGAGCAGATGACGTTAAAAGCTCAGGTTGCATTGCTAAAGACGGATACCGTTGCAGCGGAGAAATGGGTGGACCGCGCCTTGGAACTGAACGAATATGCCGGAAACGCCTGGAGTATGAAGTCTATGTTCCAGGCAGAAAGAAAGGAGTACGCTCAGGCAGAGCAAAGTCTGGATAAGGCCATTCTGCAGTCCCCCAAGGCTGCGACTTTATATGTCAACAGGGCGCTGGTCCGCTATAATCAGGACAATCTGCGTGGTGCCATGTCAGACTACGATGCTGCTATAGAAATTGCTCCCAATAGTTATGTGGCTCATTATAACAGAGGTCTTCTCCGTGCTAATGTGGGTGAAGATAATCTGGCCATAGAGGACTTGAATTTTGTTTTGAACGTAGAGCCTGATAACACCATCGTACTGTATAACAGGGCATTGCTTTTGGATAATATCGGCGATTACAAAGGTGCTATCCGTGATATTAGTGCTGTGATAAAGGATTATCCAGAGTTTTGGGAGGGGTATCGTAAACGTGCTGAGATACGCAGAAAGATAGGTGATGTCTATGGTGCTGAGCGTGATGAATTCAAGATCCTGAAGGCTCAGATGGCTGTGGCAACGGGAAATTACAAAAGTTCAGGGAAGACCCGTAAGAAGAGCGAGCATAATATAGATGACTATGACAAGCTGGTAGAGGAGGATACGCACGAGACGGATAATCAGTATGTAAGTGAATACCGTGGAAAGGTTCAGAATAAGCAGGCAGAACTTAAGCCCGAGCCTCTTTATATCTTTACGTACTACAAGAATCAGTCGGATGTCAAGCTTTATGTTGCCTACAGCAAGGAGTTGGATAAGTTGAATGCCCGCTCAATATTACCTTCAACATTGTACCTTACGTGTGATGAGGGAAATATGACGGAGTCCCGGTTGAACGCTCATATGGCCTCCATTACAGAAGTTTCTTCAGCCATAGAGTCGAAGGGTGTAGTAAAGGAACTGCTCTTCAAGCGTGCGTTGGATTATTATCACGTTAGAGATTTCGAAAATGGTATAGCCGATATGGATACCTATGTGCTCAAGTACGGAGACGATGTATTGTCTCTTATGCTGCGTGCACAGTGCCGATATGCCCAACTTGAGGTGTCCAGTACAACAGCACAGGCTGCAGATCTGCGTTTGGGTTATCTTATGGTAATGCAGGACTATAACCGTGCACTTGATTTACAACCCCAATCCCCATATCTTCATTATAATCTTGGCTGCATGATGATAAAACTTGGTGATTACGTGGGAGCAATAAATGCCTTCAGCAAGGCAATAGAATTAGACTCTCATTTCCCCGATGCATACTATAGCCGAGGGGTTGCCTATATTCTCAGCGGCAAGTTGTCAGAGGGTCTCAGCGACCTTAGTCAGGCAGGTGAATATGGCTTGTATTCAGCTTATAACCTGATTAAGAGATATGCTAATGAGAAAAAATAGCCCTTTTAAGTAAATCTTTTGGTGTAGTTCTTTCTGTTTTAACATATTATGATTATCTTTGCAGCTCATTTTTACCGAATATCAAAATAATACAACATATGATTAAGATTACTTTCCCTGATGGTTCAGTGCGCGAGTACGAAGCTGGCGTAACTGGTTTTCAGATTGCCGAGAGCATCTCTTCACGTTTGGCACAAGATGTTGTGGCTTGTGGTGTTAATGGTGAGACGGTGGAACTGAACCGCCCCATCAATCAGGATGCTAAGGTAGTCCTGTACAAGTTTGATGACGAAGAAGGTAAGCATGCCTTCTGGCATACCAGTGCCCATTTGCTGGCTGAGGCTTTGCAGGAGTTGTATCCTGGTATCCAGTTCGGATTCGGTCCTGCTGTAGAGAACGGTTTCTTCTATGATGTCTTGCTGCCTAATGGTGAGATGATCAAGGAGGGCGACTTCAAGCAGATTGAGGACAAGATGATTGAGCTGGCCCGCAAGGATGAGCCTGTTGTCCGCAAGGAGATTAGCAAGGCTGACAGTCTGAAGTTCTTTGCTGCCAGTGGTCAGACCTACAAGTGCGAGCATATTGAGCAGGATCTTGAAGATGGAAGCATTACTACTTATACACAGGGTAATTTTACAGACTTGTGTAAGGGTCCTCATATTGTATCTACCGGTATCATCAAGGCTGTTAAGTTGATGAGTGTTGCCGGTGCCTTCTGGCGTGGTGATGCTACCAAGGATCAGATGCAGCGTCTCTATGGTGTCTCTTTCCCCAAGAAGAAGATGCTGGATGAGTATCTTGTTGTTCTTGAGGAGGCTAAGAAGCGCGACCATCGTAAGATTGGTAAGGAGATGGAGCTCTTCATGTTCTCTGAGCGCGTAGGTAAGGGATTGCCCATTTGGTTGCCAAAGGGTACTGATATGCGTCTCCGTTTGCAGGATATGTTGCGTCGTATCCAGAAGAAGTACGGCTATCAGGAGGTTATCACTCCTAATATCGGTGGAAAGAACCTTTACCAGACATCAGGTCACTGGGATCACTATGGTAAGGATAGCTTCCAGCCCATTCAGACACCCGAGGAGGGTGAGGAGTACTTGCTCAAGCCTATGAACTGTCCTCACCACTGCGAGATTTATGCCAATAAGCCTCGTAGTTATCGTGATCTTCCATTCCGCTGTGCTGAGTTCGGTACTGTTTACCGTTACGAGCAGAGTGGCGAGCTGCACGGTTTGACTCGTGTGCGTTGCTTTACTCAGGATGATGCTCATATTTTCTGTCGTCCTGACCAGGTAAAGGATGAGTTCATCAAGGTAATGGAGATTATCCAGCACGTATTCCGTATCTTCAACTTCTCAGAAGAGAGCGTTGAGGTTCAGATTTCTCTCCGTGATCCTGAGGATACAGAGAAGTATATTGGTAGCGATGAGGACTGGGCAACAGCTGAGCAGGCTATCATTGATGCATGTGCCGAGAAGGGTATGAAGGCTAAGACCGAGCTGGGCGAGGCTGCTTTCTATGGTCCCAAGCTTGACTTTATGGTTAAGGATGCTATTGGTCGTCGTTGGCAGTTGGGTACTATCCAGGTTGACTATCAGTTGCCTCAGCGCTTCCAGCTTGAATATATTGGCGAGGACAATGCCAAGCATCGTCCCGTTATGATTCACCGTGCACCCTTTGGTAGTATGGAGCGTTTCTGCGCTGTACTTATCGAGCATACCGCTGGTCACTTCCCCTTGTGGTTGACTCCCGACCAGGTTGCTATCCTTCCTGTAAGTGAGAAGTTTGTTGAGTATGCTCAGCAGGTCAAGGAATACTTCGATTCTCAGGAGGTTCGTTCATACATAGATGACCGTAACGAGAAGATTGGCCGAAAGATTCGTGATAACGAAATGAAGCACATTCCTTACATGATTATTGTTGGTGAAAAAGAGCAGGCAGAAGGCACTGTTAGCTATCGTCAACAGGGCGGAGGAGAGCAAGGAACGGTGAAATTTGAAGATTTCGCGAAGAAAATTTGCGAAGAAGTACGCCAAATGACAGAAAATTCGTAATTTTGCACCCGATTTAAAATAATTAATGAAAAAAGACAACCCAAAACAGCAGTATCGCGTAAACGAACAGATTCGTGCTCGCGAAGTTCGCATTGTCGGAGATGGTATCGAATCAGCAGTTCTGCCAACCTTCAAGGCTATCCAATTAGCCGAGCAGAAAGGTGTGGATCTTGTTGAGATTTCACCTAATGCCGAACCTCCTGTTTGTCGCCTGATTGACTTCAGTAAGTTCCTCTATCAGCAGAAGAAGCACCAGAAAGAGATTAAGGCCAAGCAGGTTAAGGTAGAGGTCAAGGAGATTCGTTTCGGACCACAGACCGATGACCATGATTACAATTTCAAACTCAAGCATGCTCAGGGCTTCCTCTCTGATGGAGACAAGGTAAAGGCCTATGTTTTCTTCAAGGGACGTAGTATTCTTTTCAAGGAGCAGGGCGAAGTTTTGTTACTCCGTTTCGCTGCCGACTTGGAAGAGTATGGTAAGGTTGAGCAGATGCCTCAGTTGGAGGGTAAGCGTATGATTATGTTCATTGCTCCCAAGAAACAACCCACTCAGACTAAGAAGGTGCTTGAGAGTACTGCCCAGGAGTCGAATGTAGAAAAGCCTCGCGAGAAGAAAGCCCCACAGCAGAAGGCTCCAAAGGAATATACTGGACCCAAGGTTGAGGGCGAGGACTTTGACGATTAAGGAAAAAGGATAGTGCGTAACGCCCTGGTATATGCGTTGCCACATCTATTATTAATATTAATTAAACAAATTAAAACAATTATGCCAAAAGTAAAGACTAATTCCGGTGCTAAGAAGAGATTCGCACTCACCGGTACAGGCAAGGTAAAGCGTCATCACGCATACCACAGCCACATCTTGACAAAGAAGACCAAGAAGCAGAAGAGAAACCTGGATCACAGCGCTATCGTAGTGACTGAGAACATGAAGCAGGTACGTGACCTCCTGTGTATGCGTTAATCCCAAATGTCAAGACGCAGTTTTTAACTTTAGTTATTAACCGAATGCTTAGCACATAAAGAACGCTTTAAGCGTCGCTAACGTTCAAAAAGAAAAAAATTATGCCAAGATCAGTAAATCATGTAGCTTCAAGAGCTAAGAGAAAGAAAATCCTGGGTCTCACCAGAGGTTACTTTGGTGCCCGTAAGAATGTTTGGACTGTTGCAAAGAACACTTGGGAGAAGGGTCTTACTTACGCTTTCCGCGATCGTCGTACCAAGAAGCGTAACTTCCGTGCTTTGTGGATTCAGCGTATCAACGCTGCCGCTCGTATGGAGGGTCTGAGCTATTCTCAGTTGATGGGTCTTCTGCACAAGGCAGGTATCGAGATCAACCGTAAGGTTCTCGCTGACCTTGCTGTTAACCACCCCGAGGCCTTCAAGGCTATCGTTGCTAAGGTTAAGTAATTTCAGTCCTCTCTGAGATTTACAAAGAAAAAGCGTGCCTCTCTTCAATAGGGAGGCACGCTTCTTTATATAAAACCGCACTGGTGATGTGATGAAACTCCTTAAGAACAAGTTTTGAGTGCTCGCCGCCTTTGTAATCCACCGACTCAAGGTTACCCTTCTCAGGGCGTGGCCCGCCATTAGCATGCGAAGCGTTCTCGGTTTCAGTAATTTATTGATGAGATTCCCGATCAGTCCAGTGCGGTATTTGTCTCATCTCTCTATGGCAAAGGTACTCTCATTTTGTCATTTAGCCAAGCATTAGAGGCTTTTTTTTCAATTTTACCTTGTTTTTTCCCCATTTTTCTCATATTTTTGTCTCAAATCAGATGAAAATAGAGTATGAAATTACATTTTTCAGTTGAATACCATACAGAATGGGGACAGCAAGTCTGTGTACAGATTACCCGCCATCTCAGAAGTGGTTGGGATATAGTAGAGCTGGTACACCTTGACACCCAGGACGGCTATATTTGGAAAGGCGAGGCTTTTTATAATAACACCGAGGCCCAGCACTTCACGTACCTATATATAATATATGCGGGAGATACTGTTCTGCGTCGCGAGTGGGATCTTGTACCCCGTACCTTCAATGCTTCTCCTAATCATGTCTTTATCTTCTCTGATTCATGGCGCGATGTGCCGTTCTGTAATCACTTGTATAGTTCGGCCTATACTAATTGTGTTGGCGGACTGATTACCCGTAGGCCGCCATTTGCTTATTTCGATAAGACTCTTGTCTTCCGTATTCAGGCTCCACAGCTGCGTTCTGGTCAGATTCTGGCCCTGACAGGCAGTATTCCCCAGTTGGGTACTTGGGAAGCGCGCTATTCCCTGCGTATGATGCGTATCGGTATCAATGAATGGGGAATCTCTATCAGTGCAGATGGCATCTATGCGCCCTTCGAGTATAAATATGTTATCTTGGACGAGGCAACCGGTGAGCTGGTTGCCTGGGAAGAGGGTGATAACCGCAAGACACCCAACTATACTATAGAGTCTGGTCGTATTATTGTCCTGACCGATAATAATCTGCATTTGAGCGAAGGATGGTGGAAGACGGCAGGTGTAGTCGTTCCTGTATTCTCGTTGCGCACTGGTGGCAGTCAGGGCGTGGGTGACTTCGGCGATTTGCGTTCTATGGTTGATTGGGCGTGTCAGACGGGTATGCATGTTATACAGGTTCTGCCCATCAATGATACCACACAGACAGGTACTGATGCTGACAGCTATCCCTATAACAGCATCAGCATCTATGCGCTGCATCCCATGTATGTTGATATCCGTCAGCTTCCAACTATTGAGGACAAAGCTTTCATGCAGCAGTATGAGCAGGATAGGGTAGCACTGAACTCTTCTGCCCAATTACAGTATGCCCGTGTGAATGCGCTTAAGCATCAGTATCTGCGCAGACTGTATCAGCAGCAGGCAGATGCTTTGGCTACAGATGAAGAATATCTTTCTTTCTGCCGTATAAACGCTGATTGGCTTACTGCCTACAGTGTCTTTTGTATGTTGCGCGATCAGTATCATACAGCAGATTTCAACCAGTGGTCCCAATGCAGTACATACTCTCAGGCTGAGATACTCTCTATGGCCCGACAATATTCTACGGAGGTGGGCTATTATATGTACGTGCAGTATCTCCTGCACAGGCAGCTCTCTGCTGTTGCTGAATATGCTCATCAGCATAGGGTAGTTCTCAAGGGTGATATTCCTATAGGAATCAGTCGGTATAGCGTAGAAGCCTGGGCCGAGCCCCATTACTTCAATATGAACAGTCAGGCTGGTGCACCGCCAGATGATTTCAGCGTCAATGGTCAGAACTGGGGCTTCCCCACCTACAACTGGGCACGTATGGCGCAGGATGGGTACCAGTGGTGGATACATCGCTTCCAGAAGATGGCTGATTACTTTGATGCTTATCGCATAGACCATGTCTTGGGTTTCTTCCGCATCTGGCAGATTCCCAGTCATAGCATACATGGTTTGATAGGCTATTTCTCACCGTCCCTTCCTCTGAATGCTGAAGAGATAGAGCAGTTTGGTCTTCGTTACCGTTATGATTTCTTTACACGTCCCTATATTACAGACGAGATACTGACTCAGACTTTCGGCTCTAAAGCGGAAAAGATAGTAGCCAGATTCCTTGAAGAACGTGGAGACGGAACCTATGACATCAAGCCCCAATTTGCCACCCAACGTCAGGTTGAGGAATACTTTGCCAAGCCCTCCGTCAGACTATCGTCCTCTGTCCGTGACGGTCTGTACCGTCTTATAGACAATGTACTGTTTGTGCCTGATATAGAGCATCCCCAGTTGCTTCATCCCCGTATTGCCGTTCAGAAGGAGAGTGTTTTCCAGGCGCTGTCGCCAGAGGAGCAGCAGGCCTTCAATAAGCTTTACGAGGATTATTACTATCATCGTCATAACGATTTCTGGTATGCTCAGGCAATGAAGAAGTTGCCTGCCCTAGTGCAGAGTACGCGTATGTTGGTATGTGCCGAGGATTTGGGAATGGTTCCCTCTTGTGTAAAGCCCGTGTTGGATAACCTGAAGATTCTTTCCCTTGAGATTCAGACTATGCCCAAGGTTTATGGTCAGACCTTTGCCCGACTCGAGGATAATCCTTACCGTAGTGTAGCCACTATCTTTACCCATGATATGCCCACCCTTCGTGGTTGGTGGCAGGAGGATTACCAGCGTGCCCAGCGTTATTACAATCAGGTACTGCAGCATCAGGGCTTTGCTCCCCAGCAGCTTACCGGAGAACTGTGTCAGGAGGTTGTGGCCCGCCATCTGGCATGCCCTTCTATGCTATGTCTGATTAGTTTGCAGGATTGGTTATCTATCGATGAGGAGGTTCGTCTCCCAGATCCTGATGCCGAGCGTATCAATATACCGGCCAATCCACATCACTATTGGGGCTATCGTATGCATCTGAATATCGAGGACCTTATTGCCCATAAGTCCCTTTCTTCCCGTATACGTGGTATGATAGCCGTCAGTGATCGGGCTTAGTGGATGTTCCTTTCGTTTAATGCCCGTATGTAGTTGCGGGCATTTTTTTTATGCTCAGTAAAGTTTGCTGCAAAGGCATGTGTGCCGGAGAAGTCTGCTTTAGCGCACATGTACAGGTAGTTGTGATGCTGGTAGTTAAGTACGGCATCCAGTCCTGCTATACTGGCAATACGTATAGGGCCCGGGGGCAGTCCTATATTCAGGTAAGTGTTATAGGGGCTCTCCTTCTTAAGGTGTTCGCCTGTTATACGTCTTAGGCTGAAGTCACCCACGGCAAACTTCACCGTCGGGTCAGCCTGCAATGGCATGTCTTTGTGCAGTCGGTTCAGGTACAGTCCTGCAATGGCAGGCTTCTCAGCATCGTTGGCTGTCTCCTCGTCAACAATGCTGGCCAATGTATAAATCTCCTCGTGGCTCAGGTTCAGTGCCTTGGCTTTCTTCTCGCGCTCATCATTCCAGAAGGCTTTGTTCTCCTTCTGCATACGTTGTATCAGTCCTTCCAAGGTGATATCCCAATATACCTCGTAAGTGTTGGGAATAAAAAGGGCGGGTAGGGTAGCTTGGTTGTATCCTGCTTCCTGGCAGAAGGCCTCATCTGTTAATGCATTTACCAATGTCAGGCTATCCAGCATCAGCTTTTTTGACAGCGCCCCCGCCAGTTTCTCCATAGTACGACTGGTGGGTATAGTCAGGTGTACGGGGTCCTGCTGTCCGTTCCTGAGTTTGCGGTATAGTGTCAGTACGGGTATGTCCTGTCCCACATCATAGCGTCCTGTTCTTACCTTTTTGTATGGTAGTACCAGGCTTATGATATATCCTCTCCATCCCAGTCCGGCTTTTTGCCACACGCTGTCTGGCGTATCATCATTATCTATATATATAATGGTATTGTCGGAGTCTGGCTTCACGTTGCCCAGAAAGGCTGATGCCGTTAATGTTCCTACAGCCAGAATGGCTAATGTTATTCCTGATATAACAGTCTTTTTACTAATGCTCATGTATCTAATTCAAAAAATGCAGGTGCAAAATTACGTATTTCCGTAAACTTTACCGAAAAAAGGCCTGTATAATTTCCCTAATTTGGAAAAAAGGCTTACCTTTGCATTCGGTTTTGCCGATATGGCTCAGTTGGTAGAGCAACGCATTCGTAATGCGTGGGTCAGGGGTTCGAGTCCCCTTATCGGCTCTGAGGGTGCATTTAGAGAGTTCTGGTTCAGAACTCTTTTTTTTATGCCACAAATATCAAGGAGCTGGCTTTGCATTCCCACGTTGGGAATGAATAATTCCCACGTTGGGAACAAAATATTCCCACGTTGGGAATAATTGATAAGCTACATGTAAAAAAGTGATAGCCTTCAGCCTTCTTACTTCAGTCTTCTCTTTCTATTATCCACATGGTATTGAAAATCTTATTCGTAGTATTCAATCTTTAACTCATCACTTACTATGTAATCTTCATGGAAATTGTCATCGTAAGTATAGACAATACGGAGACCTCGATATGATGCAGGCACTTTGAGCGTTGCTCGAGCCTGCTCCCGCTCGGCATAGCTCAAACAAGCTTGGCTCTGCTCTCGCTTACTCGCAGCCTTCTGCGTATCGAGCAGATGCCATCGTGGCCGTCCGAAGTCATACGATGCACGGTCAAGCAGCAGGCGGTTGCTTGTCCAGTCAAACTGGTAGTACCCGCCACCAATGCACTGGTCATCGCCAATCAGCAAATCCTTATGCTGATTGACCATGCCCAGACGCAGGTAGCCATCCATTGTGATTATGAACTTCGGTAGTGCCATGCTTAGTCAAATTATCCTCCCCGCTTCTTCCAGCAGAAACGGGATAACGCCTACATACATTATGCCGTCTTCTTCAGTCCATGCCTTTGCGTTGCCATCAACAATGACAATTTTACGGAAGAAATCACCAGAGTTTTTCAACGAGAAGGTCTCTTGATTCTTCTTCGTTTCCGTATTCACATTCAGAGCCGACTGAATATACACTTTCTCACGCCCCGTGTTGACTATGAAGTCTATCTCATATTGCGCCTGTTGTTTCTTCCCTTCCTCATTGACACGAGTCAATTCCACAACGCCCACATCAACACTATAGCCTCTGCGAATAAGTTCGACAAAGATCAAGTTCTCCATCAGGTGTGACTTCTCCTGCTGTCGGAAGTTCAGTTTGGCATTCCGCAGTCCAGTATCCATCGAATAGTATTTCTGCGTGTTCTCAAAATAACGCTTTCCCTTTATATCATAACGTTGTGCGCCTACAAATAGGTATTCGTCCTCAAGGTAATCCAAATAATTCTTAATAGTGTTATCGGAGGTGTTGCGCTTCATCAGAGAACCTGCTGCATTGGCCAGGTTATGCGGATTGGTAAGGGAGCCCACTGCTGAGGACAAAGCATCAATCAGCGCATTCAGCACTTCGTCATCCTTTAGCTTATACCTCTCTACGATATCCTTGATATAAACTCTCTTGTATAGTCCGTTTAGGTATTTGCGTTTCTCCGTCTCGTCCTTCTCCAACACAGCCAAAGGCATACCGCCATAAGTCAGGTATTCTTCAAACGCATCAGCCTTTTCCATTCCAGAAATGGGCCAAAACTCCTTGAACGAAAGCGGATAAACCCTTATCTCCGACCCCCGATCGCGGAAATTAGTGACTATGTCCTTGGAAAGCATCTTGCTGTTCGAGCCAGTGACATAGATATCCAGATTGCTCCGTGTCATCAAGTCGTTCAGGATATCATAGAACGTAGTGTAAAGCATCTCACGATCCTCTTCCGGAACCAGACTATCGTCCATACTATCACTTTTCACCTTATAAGAGAGCTGGATTTCATCAATGAAAACATAGTAGCGTTTTTCGGTATCTTGCGTTTTGTTAAGCACATAGTCATAAAGTTCATTAGGATTTCTGTACTTCATATGCGCTTTTTTGTCAAGCGAAAGCTCGACAAAGCAATCCTTTCCCACACCCTCATTCAATAGGTAATCCTTGTATAAGGTGGAGAGTAAGAATGACTTGCCACAACGTCGTATACCAGTGATAATCTTTACCTTACCGTTCCACCGTTTACTCAGCAATTCATTTACATATTGGTCTCTCTGAATAATCATATCCTCTGTTTATTTTTTTAGTCCTACTGCAAAAACAGTCGAACCATTCGACCATTTTTTCAGTGCAAAGTTACGAATAAGTGAGAGAAATACCAAATTTATTTGAGTATTTCCGAACGGAAGTAATTTCGGCCGAAGGCCAATTTATCTTTTATAATGGATAAAAATACAAGAAATATTTGATTTATCTTTTATAATTAACAGGAATCGTACATTTTCATGGCAAAGAAGAAAGAATTGACTATGAAGCCCAGGTAATCTCTAACCGCTAACCGTTAAGCAACTAAGCAACTAAGCTACATCAAATCCCATCTAACATCTTCCATCATACATCTTCCATCATACATCTTCCATCATACATCATACATCATACATCTTCCATCATACATCTTTCCAGTGTTAGGTGGTCCATGTATTTTGCGGAATCAAAGAACCAGCCCGTAATCCTTTGACTGTTTGAGAAATGTTTGTATATTTGCAATAATAAAACGTATTATTATGAAGAAGATACTAGCAATTCTGCTTATTTTGGTAAGTACAAGTTTAAATGTTAATGCCCAGTGGTTTGTAGCAGGAGGTACAAATATTGGATACCTCAAGAATAATTTTCAGTTTGCCTTAAAGCCATCAGTTGGATATGAGTTTAATGACAGATGGGCAGTTGGATTAGGACTAGGAATGGAAGTAATCTCAGACAATGTCTATGGCTACGTAGAGCCCTACGCCCGATTCAATTGTTGGAAAAATGACAAAGTGTTTCTTGATGTAAAGGCACGTGCCGAATTACTTTTCAATAGTGAGCTGATTGGTTCTCAAATTGGATTGTCCCCTTCCATTAGAATTAAGTTAAATAACCATTGGCAGGTTTATGGAGATGTAGGACTTTTTGGCGTTGAATATTATGATGGCGATTGGGGACCTGCTTTTGGCGTTGGCTCAGTTGGCATAGCAACAGGTGTTATCTATAGGTTTTAATATATATATAAGAAGGAAGTGACCTCAAATCTGGACACTTCCTTCTTTGTTATGAACGGATCAAAGAACCATCCCCTTATCCTTAATTGGCTTATTTTGCCTTTAATTCTTCAATCACTATCTCGTCTGCCGGCAGCCATTTCACGCTATCTAGTTCATCTTTTGTGAGCCACTTCGCTGCCTCATGTTCGTTCAGATGCAACGCCTCTGTCAATAGCGAGCAGAGGTAGCAATGCATCGTCAGGTGAAACGACGGAGCAGCGAGAGCAGAGCAGAGTTCACTCTGGCTCTGCCGAGTCGCGTCGGAGGAAGGGCGAAGCCCAAATTCAGGGTAGTCATACTCCACCGTACAAAGGAACTTGTCTATGCCAATGTCTGCTGATAGCTCTTCGCGAATCTCCCTCACAAGCGCTTCCTCTGGTGTCTCCCCGGCTTCAATCTTTCCACCAGGGAACTCCCACCAGTCTTTCCAATCTCCGTATCCCCGCTGGGTAGCGAAGAACCGCCCATCCCTCTGTATTATCGCCGCAACAACTTCAATCTGTTTCATCCCTCAAACATCATCCATCAAACATCATACATCTTCCATCAAACCTCTACCACTCCTCGTCCCAGACGCTAGTGCCGGAACCGCTGTATTCCTTTGTCCAAGCATCATCTACCTCTTCACTTTGCAGGCTGCGAGCCATGCCGTATACGTCAGTGCTGACGGTGAGGATGTTTGCACGGTGCTGCAACTTCACCTCTATAGTTGCAGGCTGAATATATGTCTTTTTCATTTCAGTGTCCTCCATAGATTATTTGATGAATACCTTTTTACCGTTAACAATGTAAAGACCCTTTTTTAGTGAAGAGTGAAGAGTGAAGAGTGAAGAATCATCAAATTTTGAATTTTGATTTTTGAATTTTGAATCCACCCTACGGCCGCTCAGGTCGTACACGGCGGTAGCAGATTTTTCACTCTTCACTCTTAACTCTTCACTTATTCCGTCAGCATCATCCTCAAATCCAAAGAACTCCTTGGTCAATGCGTCGCTATACGTCAGGTATGCTTTGCCCACGCCAGCCTTCTTGCCTGCTTTCAGCTTATAGAAGCCTACCACATCATTTTTCTTGTTCAGCACGTAGGCAGTGCTGGGGTCATCTGCAGTCAATCCATCGGGATCATTTACGCCCAGCAGGCTGTTGCCGGTGAAGTCGTTGCCGCTGTCAGTAGATGTTAGTGTGAGTGCGATGGGGCCAGTTGTCGATTTCAGGATGACGGCATTGTTTTTCGTCACAATCTTGTCCGTAGTCAGCTCTGTCAGTGCCAGTGTCGAACCGCTAAGTGCCGCCTTGAACACCTGCGTGCCCTCTGCAGGAACCTGGAAGTTGTAGTTCTCGTTGTAGAACGTAGTCCAGTATTCACCCGTCTCGCCTTCATTGCCCGTCAGGTTCATTGTCACCGTAGCAGGGGTGAGATAGAAGGCATCACTGGCGATAAAGGGATTGCTGTTAAGGATAATCGAGGATAGGGATGTACAATAACAAAAGGCCCCCGCGCCTATGCTCTTTACACTGGCAGGGATGGTGTATGCGGTCCCACTCTTGGCCTGGGGATATTGAATGAGCGTCGTCTTCTGCTTATCGAACAGCACACCGTCCTCACTGACATAGTATGCGTTGACGGCATCAACAGTAATGTCTGTCAGGTTACTGCAACCCACGAAAGCATAGTTTCCGATGCCCGTCACAACTTTCTCAATGACGACAGATGTGATATCCTCACGATAGGCCTTCCATGGCTGGTCTTCAGGTGTTTCATAATCCGCCATGGCGCCTGTGCCGACGATGGTGAGGGTGCCGTTGCGATATAAATAATATACATTTGTGCCACAGGAACCGTCGAACCTATCAAGATAGAATCGCAAACCGCCCCAGTTCTGATTATTATAGCCATTAGAATTAGACGGCACGTAGGCAACAAACCCCTGGGGGAAAAAATCAAACACAGCCATGCCCAATTCAGGTGCCTGGATGGGCAATGAATAGACGGTCTTCAGGCTGAAACAGCCAGAGAAGGCCATCACGCCTATGCTCGTCACACTGGCGGGAATGGTGACAGATGTCAGAGCTGAGCAGCCGGCAAAGGCTGCTTCTCCAATGGTCTGTACACCATCGGGAATAATGACAGATGTCAGGTTTGAGCAGTTATCGAAGGTATAATCGCCGATTTCTGTCACACCATCGGGAATAATGACAGATGTCAGAGCTGAGCAGCCATCGAAGGCATGTTCTCCGATGGTCTGTACACCATCGGGAATAATGACAGATGCCAGGGTTGAGCAGCCGTAAAAGGCATAGCCGGCAACGGTCTTTACACTGGCAGGGATGGTGTATGCGGTTCCACTCTTGGCCTGGGGATATTGAATGAGGGTCGTCTTGGCCTTATCGAACAGCACACCGTCTTCACTGGCATAGTATGCGTTGCCGGCATCAACAGTAATGTCTGTCAGGTTGTCGCAACGCGTGAATGCATCTTCTCCGATGGCCTTTACGCTGGCAGGAAAGGTGACAGCAGACAGGGCACTGCACATATAGAAGGCCATTCTACCAACATTTTCCAATTGTGAACCTTCTGCAAACGTTATGGTAGCCAGGCTTGAGCATATCGTGAAAGCAGAGTTGCCGATAGTCGTTACGCCGGCAGGAATCTCTATGGATATAAAACCAGTGTTATTGCACTCATAAAAGGCACTCGAGCCAATATATTCCAGATGGGAGTTAGGACCAAAGGTAACTGTTGTCAGGCCAGTGCAATAAGCGAAGGCATCGCTTCCGATGTCCGTCACATTGTCGCTAAAAACGACATTCACAATCTCACTGCAACGACTGTATGCATTATCCGCCACTGAGGTCGAATTCACGGTCAGCGTCTTCGTTGCATCGTCCCAACTGTCGCCAGACCTCAGCCAATCAGGATTGTCCGCCCACGCCGTCATGGTCGTAAGCAGCATCACGAGCAGCGTTACTGCCGCCCGGAAATACAATTTTCTGCCTTGTTTTTCCATATTTATCTATGATTAATATTGGTAAATTTGTTTTTACTTATCTTCATTTTCCGTTGCAAATATACAGATTTTTTTTGAACGAAAAAGATTTTAGAGAAAAAAAGCGACGTGCCTCACGGCCCATCGCTCCCATGGCATATATGATGTTTTGCGGTTTTATGTTTTTTTGTGGTTTATGGAATAATGATTATCTTTGCAAAAAAAATTGAGAGTGTTATGCTACGAAATATTCTTTTAGTTGCAATAGGTGGTGCGATTGGTTCTGTCTGTCGCTACCTGCTGTCTGGCATTAATGTTGCTTCATGGCCTTGGGGAACCTTTGCCGTAAACATCCTTGGCTCACTGTTTATCGGACTGTTGGTGGGATTGGTAAGCAAGGGCATTGTTTCGCCAGAAATAAAGCTGTTGCTTGTCACAGGTTTC
>Ga0265298_10000963_pt1 | contig 42885 bp, 55 predicted proteins | sample AusTroGonzalo_MG_3_FD_193486 | JGI IMG/M metagenome (GOLD analysis project Ga0265298, IMG submission 193486) | Bovine rumen microbial communities from tropical cattle in Woodstock, Queensland, Australia - Gonzalo_01 | ecosystem: Host-associated > Mammals > Digestive system > Stomach > Rumen ... | reverse complement strand
TTGGAGAAATCAGGGATAAAATGTCAAAAAGACTTCTGCATATAAGCAAAAATTCAAAAGGTTACGCAATAGTAAATATGCAGAGGAAACTTTACAAAGTTCACAGAATCGTAGCTGAAAGTTTTGTAAATAAACCAAAAACAGAAAAAACATTGCAGATTGACCATATAGACCGAAATAAAATGAATAATGATTCAAAAAATCTGCGGTGGGTAACTGCTGCCGAAAACAGAAAAAACAGCGGGGACCGTGCAAAATATCAGACACACGCTGGAAAAAAAATAAAAAGAATCTGCGTTGAAACCGGGGAAGAAGTTGTTTTTAAAACCTTAAAGGAAGCGGCGCAGAGCGTAAAAATGGGGCTTTCAACTATCCGCGAACGGTTACAGACTGGAAGCCCGACTAAAAACGGATATATTTTTATATATATAGACTAGGAGAAAAAAAGAAAATGCCGGAAAATGAAATCAAACAGTTTGTCGAATTAGTTGTTGAAATGAGACGGACACAGAAAGAATTCTTCAAAAGCCGCAGCTTTACAGTTATGCAGAAGTCAAAAATACTTGAAAAGGAAGTTGACGAAAGGGCTGCTGAAATCCTGAACGGTTTTAATCAGGAAGTAGAAAATCAACCTGATTTATTCGGAGAATCTTAATGGCAGAATTTAAACTTCGCTATCATCAGCAGAAAATTGTGGATGCCTGCCGTGATATTTTAGGCGGTGAAGAAATTAAGGAAATTGTCTTATCAGTAACACCGGGCGGCGGAAAATCTTTTGTTCCTGTAATTCTTGCAGAAAACCTTATCCCGACAATTGCGGACCGTATCTGCTGGGTAGTTCCTAGAAACGCTTTAAAATATCAGGGCGAAGGCGAATTTGCAGATCCAAGATGGAACACTGCAAAAAGAATTCGTGCAGCTGATAACGGCTCTGATTTGTCGCGCGGTCTTGACGGATATGTTACGACTTACCAGGCAATCGGACAGAACCCTGAATGTCACGAAACGGAAATTTTAAAACATAAATACATTTTATTTCTTGACGAGTGCCATCATGTTGCAGAAGGTTCTATGTGGCATAAGGCACTTGAGCCGCTTGTAAAAAATGCCGTTTTAGTTGTAAAGGCTTCAGGAACTCTTTCAAGAGGTGACGGAAATAAAATTGCGTTCATGCCTTACACAGAAAATCACGTTGATTTGAGCAATGTTCCGGGGCGGCGCGTGATTATTTACGGCAGAAATAAAGCTATCGCAGACGGTGCAATAATGCAGGTAAAATTCAGAACTGTTGACGCTGAAGCTGAATGGGAAGAACTAGACGGCTCAAAGGGAAATTCTAAGCTGTCAGGCGAAGAAAGTGCAAAGGCTTTATTTACGGCTCTAAGAACTGAATTTGCAGATTATCTTCTCGATTCAGCACTTGAAGAATTCCGCGTTATGCGCCTAGAATATGAAAATGCTAAAATGCTTGTTGTAGCTCCAAACATCGAAATTGCAAAAGCATACTGGTCACATCTTGCAGATTCGGGATACGAAACGCGGATTGCGACAAGTGAAGATACGCCGCAGGCAAGAAGAAACCTTGATGATTTCAAAAGCGGAAAATACCGCGTATTGGTAACGGTTGCAATGGCTTATGAGGGATTGAACGTGCCGGAAGTTTCCGTAATCTGCTGCCTGTCTCATATCCGTTCAGTTCCGTGGCTTGAACAATGTTTTGCGCGTGCAAACAGACTGGCTCCAGGGAAAAAACGTGCTATTGTTTTTGCTCCGGCAGACTGGAGCTTCAAAAAAGCGGTCAAAATGATAAAAAATGAAGAGCTTGTGCCGCTTAGTGATGGACAGGGTGACTTGTTCCAGAAGGACGAAAAGAGCGAGGGAAGCGGAACCGGACAGGCGCGGCCATGGATTATTCCGCTTTCATCGACGGCAGAAGGTGCGGAAAATAAAACGGAAGTCAAACCAGACCTGCCGCCTTGTCCTCCGAGTGAAATGGAAAAAATACTTCGGAAGAATATCAACTCAATTATTGAGGGTTATCTTGCAACAGTAAGACCTGGAAGCAAGCAAATACAAAGCCGGATGTTGTACAGACGGCTTCGCCTTATAGTTCCGAAATCTGTATCAGAAATGACCGGGAAAGAACTTGAAAAAGTCTGGATATGGCTGAAAAAGGAATACGGAAATGGCTGATATAAAAGAAATTGATTATTCTGCAATGGACGGAATTTATTATAGAGTTTCCGAAGAAAATAACGAAGTATTTTTAAATTCTTTGATTCCAGATAGAAAAGGCGAAAAAACCGATTTAAAAGGGTTTTTTAATCGAGAGCTTGAAATTGCTGGAAAAGAAGCAGACGGTTCCACCGTCTTTTTTATTGGAACAACAGAAGATTTATTCGGAAAAACATATTATTATGAGCCTGTTTTAATTCTGAATGAAAACAGAATATTTATAGTTTATAAACCAGGATGTGGCAGAGATCATAATTATATAAATGGAAAATGGCATTAAATAACAGAGGTGAAAAAATAATGCAGAATTATGAACTTTTTGAAGTTGAAGAACAAAAAAATGATTCTGGAATATATCCTGGTTTACTTGAACATCTAAATTTGTTTAATCAAGTTTCAAAAATAACACTTGATTGTGAAACTGAAAAAACAGTTTTGAATATAAAATTAGAAGATGGAACATGGAGCTTCTTTGTGTTTTATGACATTGGAAACAGTTTTTTGAATAAAGAAGAACACGAAAAATTATTGAAGTCACTTTGTTTTTACATGGAGAATATGGCGTAATGAGATACGGCACTTGTTATAAAGGCAGCAAGAACGGAATTGCCGAATGGGTATATATGCACTTTCCGAAACTTACGAATTTTTACGACTTATTTGCTGGAGGATGTGCAATAACTCAAATTGCACTGATGAGGCAGGATTTTAAGTATTATTTTTGTAACGATATTGATCCTGACGGAATCAATTTATTTTTAGACGCAATACATGGAAAATTCAAAAATGAAACAAGATGGATTTCCAGGGAAGATTTTTTCCGGCTGAAAGACAAAGAGCCTTATATAAAATATGCCTGGAGCTTCGGGAACAACGGCAGGGATTATTTATATTCAAGGGAAATAGAACCATATAAAAAAGCGTGGCACTATGCCATATTTTTCCACGATTATTCACTTGCGAAAGAACTTGGGCTGAATCTTGAAAGCATTGAACCGATACAAGATATTTACGACAGATATATTGCAACGAAGCGTTTAACCGAGTATATTATAAAGGACGAAAATATAACCCGTTATCAAGTGTATGAACGACAGCAGCAGCTTGAGGCATTAAATCGCCTTCAAAGCCTTCAAAGCCTTCAAAGCCTTCAAAGCCTTCAAAGCCTTCAAAGCCTTCAAAGCCTTCATTCCGATTATTCTGATGTTTTTATAAAAGCTGATTCAGTTCTTTACGCAGATCCGCCGTATTTTGATACGAATTCATACGGCATAAAAAATCAGAATACTTTTGATTATGAACGTTTTTATTCCTGGTGCAGAAAGCAGAAAGAAATCCTGATAATTTCAGAATATTATATGCCCGAAGATTTTATAGTTATAGACGAAATTGAAAAGCCAGTAATGATGAATTCGGGTGCGGATTTAAAGGTAATGGAAAAACTTTTTATTCCGGCACATCAAAAAGAGTTGTGGAAAAAAATAAAACCAAAAATCTACAAACAGACTGAATTTGATTTTTAAGGTGGTAATATGACAATCCAAAAATTATGTGATGAACTTATCTTATTATGTCACGAAGGACACGCTCAGGCAGAAGTCTTTTTATTCGACAATGAAAAATTAAAGCCTGTAAATAGTGTTACTTTATGCGGCGAGGATTTTAAAACCGCGATTATAGAAACCGAAAAAAAATAAAAAATATTGTAAAAAGTTATTGACAAATGAAATATATCATGCTATTATAAAACCATGAAGGGTACGACAGCCCTTAAGGAGTAGAAAATGAAATACTTACTATTAAATCAAATGAGAAAAGGCGACTTTTCTAAATTCAACACAACAAATCATTACAATTACAAAGAAATGGAAATTGCCGTAACCTGGGATTATCTTAATGATCGTTGGACTTATAGCAGTTCAACTCATTCAGTTGGCGGCGTATTCTATGGCAATATTGCTGATCTGAAAAATCACATCAAATACGAATACAATCATCAGTAATTTTTTAATAGCCCCTTCGGGGGCAAGGAGTAGAAATATGCCTGAGGCAACAAACAAAAGGGTAAGAATCAACTTATCCGAAACTTCAAAAGGTTTGATTCAGTGGGATATAACAGCTGAATTTGAAACCGTTGAAGAAACAAAAAAGGCTCTTTCAGACGCAATTGATGCTGCAAGAGAAGTTATCAAAGAAAAAGGCTTGACGGAGGTATCACAATGAGCGAAGAAAACGGAAATGTAACTAAGGCTTTAACAGTTTTGAAAGACGCTGTAAAGGCAGGCGCACTTGCCTTTGTAACTAAAGAAGATTGTATGGCTGTAACTCCATTATATAAGCCGGAGATTACTGTAATTCAGCTCAGGCTTCCAGCCGATAAGAACGACCAGAACGCAGACGTTTATAACATCAGCGGAAAATATATGCCTAAGCGTGAAATCGTTGACCGAATCGGAGAAGCTACAGGGCTTATCTTTATTCACGAAGGCTGCAAGACCTGGACAGAAACATACGACGATGATATAGCCGGAAAGCGAATGGTTTATATCTCTGAACAGCAGGCAAAGAAACGAATGAGTGACGGAAGCTGGAGAACTTCTTCTGTTCAGGCTTATGAGTTTGATCCTGTAATGCGTGCAATGCTTGATTACAATGTAACAGAACTGAACGCTCAGACAAAGCAGACTAAAAACAAATGGGGCAAAACTTTAGCTCAGACAATTTTGGAATATACCAAGGTTGCGAGACAAAGAGCAGAGACAGGAGCGCGCCTTAGAGTTATCCGCGAGCTTACAAATATGCCGACAGCCTTTTCAGCCGACGACGCAAAAAAGCCGCTTGTTTTCGGTAGATTTGCACAAAACACAGATTACATCTTGCAGACCAAAGAAGGCCGCGCAATGGCTTCTGCTCAGGCTCTGGGTGTTGATGTTGCTTCTCTTTTCGGCGGCAGAAGAATTGAAACGACTGAAAATGAAAAACCTGCTCAGGTTACTGCGGAAACAAGAGCCGCACTTCCTGAAACAGACGCGGAATTTGAAGATGTTTCTTACGAGGGCGCAGATGAAGCGTTTAGCGGAACTGCAACACAGAGCGGAGGATTTGATGAACTTACAAAAACTTTGCGCGAATACTGCGAAACTTACAAAGAAAAACTTGACGGAACGCTTAAAACTGGTGTAAACCCTTATCAAATGGCAATGGAAGAACTTGATCCTAATAACTTCAACGCTTCCGTTGAAACAAGAAAAGCCATGATTCAAAGAGTTAAAGACTTTTTGAAAATCAGAGGAATTGAATTATGAAAATAGCTCATATTTCTGACCTGCATTGCTGCAAAGAACATCAGAACGAAGCTCTTAAATCGCTTGAACTTCTGGGAGATCTTCTTAGAAGTAACCCTGTTGACCTTGTTGCAATTGCCGGTGATACATGGGACGCTTCTATGCTGAACACAGAGGCAAGCGGATTCAACGATTTTGTAACATCAATTCAAAATCTTGCAGACGCTGCTCCTGTTGTGATGATCTACGGAACGCCTTCTCACGACACAGACGGAAGCCTTGAAGTTTTCAGAAAAATTAAGGCAAAAAACACAATCACAATTCTTGAAGCTGCAAAGCCTTATTTTCTGGAAAACGGAAAAGTTGTTGAAACATCAACAGCCCCGGAAGCTCTGATATTTGGAATTCCTGAACCTAGAAAAAAGTACCTGCTTGCGAATGCGACAGTCGGAAAGGACGAGACCGAAGGCGCAATAAGAGACGCAATGCAGAAAGTCTGTTTCTTGCTTGCTTCAATCCGCCGGGAATACTCAAATATTCCTTGTGTCATGCTCTATCATGGTGATATTGCCGGAAGTTCTTTACAGAATGACCGGACAATTGAGAGGGGAACAGGAATCGCAATTTCAGTTGATGAACTATCTTCAATTGGTGCAGATTATTACGCGCTTGGACATATCCACAAGCCGCAGCAAGTAGGAAATCTTCCGGCTTATTATGCCGGAAGTATCTACCCGAAAGACTTCGGCGAAACTCACAAGGCCGGATTTAATTTTGTAAAGATTGAACCTGGAAAAGAAACAGACGTTCAGCGTGTAGATTTTCCACATCCGCAGAATATAAAGATTGAGGGCGGATGTGATGTAAAATTTGATGATGAATACTTTGGAAAACGTGTATGGGTAGAAATTACCTGCACAAAAGAAGAACGCGTTTTGCTTGACGAAGACAAGATTCTTTCTGAACTAAAAAAACACGGAGCAGTAGAGGGAAGCCGTGTTACAATCAACGAAATTCCTACGGAAACAGTAAGAGCTGCTGAAATTACGGAAGCCTGCGGAGTTTCTGAGAAATTCAAGGTATGGGCTTCAAATACAGGGCTTGAACTTAAAGATTCTGTTTTGCAGAAAATTGCCGAACTTGATACAGAAATTTCAAAAGGAAATGCAAAAGCCCAAGGCGCATGGGAGCTTGTCTCTCTTAAATTACGCGGATCAATTGGAATCTATAAGGGAATCGGCAAGGATGAAATTGCAATAGATTTTGATTCTTACGATTCAGGACTTATTGCACTGACCGGCGAAAACGGAAAAGGAAAAACAACGCTTATTGAAAACTGCCATCCTTATCCGCAGTTGCTTACGAGAAAAGACAAGCTCCAGGAACAGTTCAGACTGCGCAATAGTTTCCGCGAAGTTGTCTACCGCGACAGAGATTCTAGACGCATGGTTAAATGCCTTATACAGATTGATGGAGAAACAAAATCAGGATCATGTAATTATTTTGCTTTTACATCATACGATAACGGCAAAACATGGAATGCAGTTCCTGGAGTTGACAAGAACCTGAAACCTTATGAAGATTTTATTGCTCAGACGTTCGGCCCGATAGAATTGTATTTGCGAACTGCGTTTATTACTCAAAGACCGACAAAGAATCTTCCTGACCTGACAGACGCTACAGCCGGAGAAAAGAAAACTCTTTTTGTTGAACTTGCCGGAATTGACTATTTACAGAAATTTGCGGATGCTGCAAATGAAAAAGTAAAATCAAACGAAAATCTTGTACATGATTCAGAAATCAAAATTCAGATGCTGGAATCAACTTTGAACCGAAAAACAGAAATTGAAGAGAGCCTTCTGAATTCCGAAACATCGGTAAAAGAAAAACAGTCTGAACTTGATAAGATTATCGAAAACGGAAAAGCTGCAAGAGAAAAGTTAAACGAAGCTCAGGAACGATACAATGCCGAAAAGGAACGCGGAAAGAAAGAAGTTGAACTTCAGGAAGATGTAACAAAACTTGAAGTTGAAATTTCTGGAATTGAAAAAGAGATTTTAATAAATCAGACCGCCGCAGAAAAAAGAGCCGAAAACGAAAAGATAATAGCTCAATACGAAGATTTGCAGAAAGTTCTTGCAGACGAACAGAAAAAAAGAGCTGCAATAAACGAAGCAAACAACGCTAAAATGAGCGAATATCTACAGAAAAAAGCCGAATTTGACGCTAAAAAAGGCGAAATTCAGCATTGCATCGACAGTTTTAAGGTTAAGAAGAATTCTGTTGAAAAAGATATTTTAAGCGCGGAAAATGAAATCAAATTCAAGGAACGTGATTTAGCTGAAATCTCTGATACCTGCCCGACTTGCGGACAGAAATTGCCGGTAGAAAAGATTGCAGAACTTAACGCAAAAAGAGAAGAAGCAAGCGCCGCGGTAAAAGTTCTTGAAGATAAAATATCTGAAAACAAGCAGAAACTTAATGAAACAGAAAAGAAAATCACGGAGCTTGAAACTGAAATTTCAGAACTTGCATTTTCAGAGCCTGCAAAGCCTGTTCAGGATGTATTTGATTCAACGATTGAAAACAAGGCAAATGCTGAACTTCAGACAATCGACATAAATAAAGCAAAATCAGAGCTTGAAACTGCGAAAACGTCTGCAATCAGAAACGAGGGCTTAACCGTTCAGATTTCTGACAAGAAAAAACTTCTTGAGAATGCAAATGTTATGCTCAGAGAAAATCAGGCAAAGCGAAACGATAAAGCCGGAATTGAATTTGACGAAGCGCAGACTAACCTTGATGAAGTAACCAGAGAATATACAGCTTTGAAAGAAAAGATTGCAGCCTTAAACGCGACAATTGAAGCAGATAAAAAGACGCTTGCAGAAATTGCCGAAAGCGAAAAGGAACTTGAAAAAGTAAAGAAAGATTCCGAAAAGGCAAGAATTGAAGCTACAGAATGGGAACTTGTTTCAAAGGCATTTGGCAAGGACGGAATACAGGCTCTTGAACTTGACGCGCTTGCGCCAGGAATTTCTGAAACTGCTAACAGAATCTTAAAATCAGGTTACGGAGACCGATTCTCTATAAGTATAGAAACAACAAGAATCGGTGGTTCCGGCAAAAAAACAAAGCAGATTGAAGATTTCAAGATTATGGTAAACGACAACGGAGATGTAACAACGCTTGAAAACAAGAGCGGCGGTGAATCTGTATGGATAAAGCGTGCCATATATGACGCGTTTGCAGTTATCCGCAGAAGAAACACTGGATTTGCATTCCTTACCTGTTTTCAGGATGAAACAGACGGTGCGCTTGACGCTTCTGCAAAAACGGCTTATTGTCGAATGCTTGAGGCAAGCCATGACGCTGCAAAGTTACGTCATACAATAATAATAACTCATTCTAACGAAGTTAAAGCTATGATTGAACAGAAAATCGCAATGGAGAGCTTATAAAGCTCAGGGAGTAGAAACAATGGAAACAAGAAAAATTAAAATTTCTGAAATCGAAATGAACGAGGACAGAACCGAAGGCGGAAAAGGTGACATTGATTCACTTGCAAGAAACCTTGAAAAGTACGGTCAGATTAACGCTGTAACCGTTGTAAAAGCAACTGTTGAAAGTGATTATACATTCCGTATTATAGCAGGGCGCAGGCGCGTGACTGCAGCAAAATCTCTTGGCTGGGAAGAAATTCGCGCTGATGTGTACGAACCGGACGAGATAGACGCAGACAGTGAAGAAATGATTGCACTTTCGGAAAATGCAGCCCGCGAAGAAATGAACGCTATTGATGAAGGATTACTTTACGCGAATGAACTTAAAAAGGGAACTCCAGTTGAAGAACTTGCAGCTTTATTCTGCCGCAATAAAAAAACAGTTTACCAGAGGGCAAAACTTGCTTCACTTATCCCTGAAATGAAGGAACTTTATAAGGCTGAAAAACTGCCGCTTCATATTGCTGCAATGGCGGCTGAACTACCCGAAGAGGCTCAAAAGAAATGTGCCGATAAATGCAAGGAAAAAACATGGGGAACTATTTCAGAATGGGAAGTCAGGGCAATTGTTTCAGAAGTTTCCGAAGATTATGTAAATAAACTCGGTGACTGTAAATCATGCGAAAACTGCCCGAAACGAACGCGCTATTCTGACAAAACCTTGTTCCCTGAACTTGCAGAAACCTGCGACAGATGTTTGGATCATGGATGTTTCCTGAAGAATTACAAAGAATATATTGAAAATGAATTTGAAAAGTTCAACAAGAAAAACGGCGGTGCAGAATATAACCGTATCGTAACAGCAGAAAAAATTCCTGATAATCTTGATTTGAGCATCAAAATTGATGAGATTTCAGAAGATGAAGAAAACCTTACAGATATTACGCCGGAAGAAGATACAGGAATAAAGGCAAAACTTGAAGCCCTGAAAAAAGTTGAGTTTGCTCCTTGCTGGAACGGAAAATCTTTTGAAGTTGTAGAACTTGCAAAAGTAAAAGACATAAAATCTGTATATGAGGATAAGGAAGATAAAAAAGAACCGACTGCATGGGAACTTTCGCAGCTTAAAGAAATTGAAGATGTATGCAGATGTCTTCCAGACGAAAAGAAAAAGCCTGTTCTCGAAAATTTTTCTAACTGGTGGGAAGTAAGAAGAAATATAAATGACAGTTTTGAAAAAAAACTGAAAGAAGCCGTATTTACAGACAGCGACGATAAAATTCTTGATAAGGAACAGATTGCGCTTATTGTTCTTCTGAACTGTCAGATAAACGAACTTAAAGAACTTCCGGGATTTGATAAGGATGTAAAGCCTTATTCTTTTGATGAATTTGAAAAACTCTTGAAAGTAAACCGCGGACTGCTTCTAAGAACTATGGTTAAATCGCTTTTAAGTGGCTACAGGACAAAACCCGGAATTTCAAATGTTGAAGAATCTGAATGGCAGAGAATCTTTGAATGTCTTGATATTGACCTTGCAGCCATAAGGGATAATTCTGTAAGGGAAGTTTTAGGAATAGCGGAAGAAATTTCTAAAAAATCTGAAGAAGATTTTGATGAAGATATTGAAAAATTCGGCGTTATTAATGATAATATAGACTAAATGAAAGGCCGCCAGACGACAGGCGGCTGATAAACGGAGCAGAAAAATGAAACGTTATATTTCAACATCATTCTGGGATGATGAATGGGTTATGAGCCTTGACTTCGCAGAAAAAGGCTTATACTTATATCTTCTTACTAACTCTCTTACAAATATCGCCGGAGTTTACAAACTTCCAAAAAAACGAATAATTTTTGATACAGGCTTGGACGAAAAGCAGGTTGAGAAAATCATGCAGAAATTTGAGGATGATGGTAAAGCCTATCGACATGGAGAATACATAGTTCTTCCGGCATGGCCACATCATCAGAAATGCGCAAACGCAAATATTCAGAAAGGAATTTCACGAATCTTAAAAGACCTTGACCATGAATTAATTGAATTTCTTGCTCAGGTTGGTTACCGCTATCCGCTCGAAGAATTCTTAGGTTTTTCCGAAGAAACAATTAAAGAAAAAGCGGATGATCCAAAAATGTCGGAAGAGCAGAAACTTTTCTTGAAGTTGTGGCATACGACTAAAGACAAAGACGGAATCTGTATATTCCAGGTAACAGCTCCGATTGAAAACCCGAAAGACTGGAAACGATATTGGGAAGAATCAAAACCGACAAAAGAACAGATTGAAAAAGCCTTTGCAAATTTTGCAGACGGAATCAATTCCGGAGCGATTCAAAGAAGATGGATTCCTGCAACTCCTGACCGTTTTGTTTTAAAAGGCGGAATTTCGCGCTATCTTGAACCTGTTGCAAAAGACGAACCAAAAAAAGCTGAAAAAATCTACATGGAAGGAAAACTTAGGCTAGGAGAGTAAGAATGGAAAATGTAAAAAGTACAGGAACCAACTTATTATTCAACACAATCAGAAAAACTTTTGTTTGTGAGAAACACGGTCCTGTTGAGTGTAATATTGCTATAATAGCCGGAAAGGCTTCAGAAGCATTTTGTCCTTTATGTCAGGCAGAATATGAAAAAGAACTTAACGAAAAAGAAGAGCAGGAGCGAAAAGAAAAAAATAAAAGAGTGTTTATAGAAAAAATGCAGAAAATGAACATTGAAGAAGAATTTTATTTTTCGACTTTGGATTCTTACGTGCCACAAGTTCAGTCTCAGGCAGACGCAAAAAAGGCAATAAAGGAACTGATTGAGCAGAAACACGGAAAGGTTATTCTTTTAGGTTCAAACGGCGGCGGAAAGACACATCTTGGAACCTGCGCTGTAAAAGCTCTTGATGGAAAAGTTTATTCCATGTATGAAATTTCAACGATGATCCGGCAGGCTTATTCGCCGCTTGCAAAAAAATCAGAACTTGAAATTGTAAAAGAACTTGCGTCTATACCGATGTTGTTTATTGACGAAATGGGCAGAAGTAAAGGAAGCAGCGCGGAATTAAACTGGCTCAGTTTTATTCTGGATAAAAGACACCAGCGGCATTTGCCGTTTGTCCTTGCGTCAAATACACATCTTAGTAGTGATTGTCCGCATGGAAAAAAAGGATGTGAGGAGTGTTTTGAAAACTTTCTCGGAAATGATATTATCTCAAGACTTGGGCAGGATTCAAAAATTATTAAAATGTATGACGCGCCTGATTACAGACGTAAAAAATAAAGATTGTCAGAAAAATGACAGAACAGGAGTAAAATTATGACAGATTTAAATCATGTAGTGCTTATTGGTAGACTTACAAGAGACTTGGGAAGTGATGAAAAGAACTTCGGTTATGTAGGAAATGGAATGGCAAGAGCAAATGTATCTATTGCCGTAAACAGAAGCAGGAAACAGGCAGACGGCTCATGGGGTGACGAAGTAAGTTATTTTGACATTACAATCTGGGGAAAAACAGCAGAGAATTTAAAGCCTTATCTTACAAAAGGAAAAATGATTGCTGTTGACGGACATCTTAAACAGGACCGCTGGGAAAAGGACGGACAGAAGTTTTCTAAGGTTTCAATTGTTGCTGACAATGTGCAGCTTTTGGGCGGAAAATCTGACGGCGGACAAAGCTCAGGTGCGCCGGCATTCAAACCTGCAGAAAATAACAGTTATGGCGGTGAGGAAGGAGATTTCCCGGAAGATATTCCCTTCTAGTGTAAGAATATTATTAGAAGTTTTCGACGGAACTTTAATAAAACAGGAGTAGAAAAATATGCAGAATAATCTCTCAGACTTAAATAATCATTTATTTGCACAGCTTGAACTTTTAAACAGCGGCGAATTAAGTAATGAAGAACTTGAAAAAGAAATTAAGAAAACTAAAGCCATGACTTCAATTTCTTCTCAGATTCTTAAAGTTGCAAGTATCCAAATTTCAGCAATAAAAACTGCGGAATCATGCGGACTTTTGAATAATGAGCTTCCTTCTCTAATATCAACGAAAGACAGTGAAAATGCTGTAAAAGCTAAAAAGGAAGAACAAAAAAAACTTCTAGGAGTTTTAAAATGAAAAGAGTCTACACAGATGAGCAGCGGCAATTCCTCAAAGACTTTATTCCGGGGCGGACAAGTAAAGAAGTCATTGAGGAATACAATAAACGTTTTGGCGGTGAAATGACGGTTGTGAAATTACGAAGTTATAAGAAAAATAACCATATTCTAAGCGGAAAGCATTATGTGCCGCCGAAAGGCGAAAGTAAAGTTTTTCCAAAAGAAATTACAGATTTCATAATTGCAAATAATTACGGAAAAACTACAATTGAAATAATGGAACTTGTAAACGCTGAATTCAAAACTGATTATAAAATAAATCAAATTAAGGTATTCAGAAAAAATCACAAACTTGTTTCAGGTATTACAGGTCAGTTTCAGAAAGGTCATGTTCCGTGGATTAAAGGTAAAAAAGGTTTACACTTTCCTGGAACCGAAAAAACATGGTTTAAAAAAGGTCAGGTTCCGCCAAATCATAAGGAAATCGGAACGGAAGTTGTAGACAAAGAAGGTTATCATAAAATAAAAATTGCAGAACCGAATAAATGGAAATTCAAACACATTATTGAATGGGAAAAGCATAATGGAAAGATTCCGGACGGATGTAACATTGTATTTAAGGATAACAATAAGGATAATGTTGATATATCGAACCTTATGTTAGTAACAAGAGCAGAACACGCAATTATGAATAATAAGGGTCTGCGCTTTGATAATGCTGGACTTACTGAAAAAGGGCTTTTAATTGCAAAGCTGAAACATAAAACAAGTGAGCTTTCAAGGGAGATGAAAAATGCCGAAAACAGCAACTCTTGATGAATTCTGGAATGATGTAAAACATGGTGTTTATAACTTTACGAAAGACGGAAAATGTGTTTCCTGCGGAAACTGCTGTACTGCAATACTTCCAGTTACGAAAGAGGAAATAAAAGCAATAAAGCGTTATATAAAGCGAAAACACATCAAGCCTGTAAAAAAATCTAACGTCGATTTTGATTTGACTTGTCCGTTCAGAAACAACACCGAAAAAAAATGTAACATTTATGAAGTAAGACCTACGATCTGCCGTGATTTCAAATGCGACAAGCCGCAGAAATTGAAAGACGAAACAAAAGAAAAATATAATTATGATAACAGATTTCATACTGTAAATATGAGGAGTATATTTTAATGGAAGATTTGAAAATCTCGGAAACAAAGTTTTTTCCAAAACCTAATGCAATTTTTAAGGAAGTTAAAAAGTTTTCTAATGATTATTGGAAAGGCTGGGGATTCAATGGGCTTTTTGTTGTGGCAAGTGCAGCAATCATGCAGGATGGAGCGGAAAGATATAATGCACAATGATATTTTACACTCAAACCTTGACCAGTGGTGCAGTGCAAACATTGTAACAAATTTTCCATTTACAATCTGGGATGATTGTGTTATGGCAGTTTTAAGAAAAGAAAACCTTGAATCGCTTATAACAATAGGCAGATTAAACTATCTTTCAACACAATCACGCCTTGAAAGCGGGATTTTTAAATACCTGAAAGAAATATGGGTTTTCAGCCGATATGTTGATTACAGAACCGAAGAAAGAGAAGATGGACTATTTTACGTGGGAGCTATGGCCTCCGGATGGTTCTATTTTACAATAGAAAAAGTTGCTGCTCCTGTTATTCGTTTTGTTGACGTTCAAAAATATGCAGCTCTTGGGAATGTAAAATAATTTAGTAAAAAGTTATTGACAATACAACAAGATTGTGCAATAATGAAAATACGCAGGAACGACAACTGCAAAGGAGTAGAACTTGACCAACGAAAGAAAATCAATTGCTCAGCTTGTAAGCAGTCAGCATGAGCAGTCAGAAGAAACAGAATTTTATCCGTCAACACAAGAAATAGTAAACAAAGCCGCTGAATGGATTTCTGAACACGGAACAGACGTTTATTCCGTTCTTGATATAGGCTGCGGAAACGGTGCTTTTTTTGAGAAGTTAGATAAAACAGATTTCTTCTATAACGATGATTATAAACATAAAAACCACTTTTCAAAATTACATCAGCATTATAAAAAATACGGAATAGAAAAATCGTATATTCTTGCAGAACAGCTTCCAGAAGATGTAATTCTTTTAGGTTCAGATTTCAGAACGAATACCCTTATTGATAAAAAAGTAGACTGCATTTTCTGCAATCCGCCTTATTCAGAATTTGAAGAATGGGCTGAAAAGATTATTCTTGAAGGAAACACAAAAAAAATAGTTCTTGTAATTCCTGAACGCTGGCGCAATTCTGAAAGAATAAAACTTGCACTTGAAAAAAGAAAATACACCTTTGATTCAATCGGATTTTTTGATTTTCAGAATGCAGAACGAAAAGCACGCGCAAACGTTGAAGTTATAGGAATAAGACCTGACGCAGAATTTATAAACGGTTCAAGATACGACAGAAACGTAACTGATCCGTTTGATACTTGGTTTGATAATACATTTTCACTTAATGCCGAAAAAATAAAGGAACATGAAAGCGAATGGGAGAAAAACCATAAACACAGGCAGGAAATTATCGAAAAGGGTGATACTGCTGAAATGCTTGTAAAATTCTATAATGATGATATGGAAAAGCTCTATAATAATTACAGAGCTTTAGAAAAACTTGACGCTGAAATCTTTGAAGAATTAAAGGTTGATGTTCCCATGCTTAAAAAATCACTCAAAGAACGGCTTCAGGGTTTGAAACATCTTTATTGGGATATGCTTTTCAAGCGTTATGATAAAATTACAAGCCGCCTTACAACTAAGGGCCGTCAGAAAGTAACAAACCGTTTAACCGATAATACTGCAATAGATTTTACGCTTGAAAATATTTTTCAGCTTACTATGTGGATTATCAGACATTCAAATACACTTTTCGACCAGCAGGTAACAGAATTCTTTTTTGATCTTGCAAAGCCTGAAAATATCCACCGTTATAAGTCTAATAAAAGGTGGAATGATTCAGACTGGAAATACCTAAAAGAGCAGTGTTTTGAATACGGAAGATTCAGGACTGACAAAGCAATTAAAACGCTTTCAAATATTATGCTTGATTACAGGATTATCGTTTCAGACTGGCATAATTTTGAAACGGACTGGTATAAATGCCGCCTTTCAGGTTCATGCCTTGATTTTCTTTATGATATGAGTGTAATTGCGGAAAATTTAGGATTTCCGCTTGATTTGAACATACCTGGAAAATATGATGATATAGAGCTTTCAGACTGGCAGAACCGTGATATTTATACACGAAAGGGTGAACTTTTTTGCAATCTTAAACTCTACAAAAACGGAAACAGACATATAAAATTTTGCAAGGAATTCATGCAAAAACTTAATGTTGAAATGGCACGTATTAACGGCTGGATTCACGATAAGACGGAAGCCGCTGAAGAGTTTGGAATAAGTGAAGCTGAAGTTTCTAAGTACTGGAATAATAACTTAAAGATAGGAATATCTGAGGGGAAAAGTCTTTTAGGTTTGCCGGAGGTTATCGGGGCTTAATTTTAGTAAGTAACACCGTATGGTGTGAAAAATATTGACGGCGGGAAAAGACCGCGTTCACGTTTTTTACTTTATAATAATAAGTTTGTTCTGAAGAAAACTCTGTAAAGGTTCGTTGAAAAGCAGAGTTTTATACAGAATAGCCGTGTCGGGCGGTGCAAGTGATAGAGAAAGCAGTTATTCTATTTAGTCCCTGAATGCTGCAAGTAAAGTTCCAGACGTTGCACAAAGACTTTTTTTATGGAGTTTTATAAGGAGGCAGAAAAATGAAAATTGTTTTAATTGCGGTTTTATGGATTTTGGCTACGGTTTCAATAGCATTTGCAATAGAAGTTGGAATTGTTGCGGCCTGGAAATACATTCAGAAAAAAGAAGGAAAAGATGATTGATGTTATTTACAATGAAAGCAATTTAGAAACATTAAAGAAAATTGATCCGAACTCAGTCGATGTTGTATTAACTTCTCCATTTTATAATACAAATAAAAAAGCTGGAAAAAGTAGGACACTTGAAAATATAACCGTAAAAAAAGGTCAGTATACTCATGTAAGATATGATGTCTTTATTGATACAATGACAGATGAAGATTACTCAAAATATGTAATTACTTTGTTTGAGAACTTTGCCAGAATACTAAAACAAAATGGCTGTATTTTATGGAATGTATCTTATGGACAAGACGGTGCAACACCGATGTTAAGATTGATTTCGGATATAACAAGAAAAACAGTATTTGATTGTGCAGATATTATTTCTTGGCATAAAAAAAATGCTTTACCTAATAATTGCAGTCCGAATAGACTAACAAGAATCTGTGAGTTTATTTTTGTATTCTGCCGAAAAACAGAGTTTAAGACTTTTTATGCAAATAAAAATATAATAAGTATTAGAGAAGGTTCAAAGCAAAAAATGTATAGTTCTATACCGAATTACATTGAAGCAAAAAACAATGACGAATCTTGTCCTTATAATAAAGCCACATATTCAACAGATTTGTGTAAAAGGTTATTAAAAATCTACGCTCCGAGGGGGGGGGTAATCTACGACCCTTTTATGGGAACAGGAACAACAGCCGTTGCCTGTAAAGAAATGAATCTACACTATATTGGGTCTGAAATATCAGAAAAACAGTGTGAGTGGGCTGAAAAAAGAATTAAAAAAACTTGTTATTTACCTTCATTACTTTAGAGTTGAGAGGAAAAATATGATTGATTTAAATTTTATTTCAAAAATTGCTCTTGAATATTCAAAGGCAAGGGAAAAAAACGGATCTGTTGAAAAAGGTTCAACGCTGAATCTTTTAAAACATTGCGCAATGGAAGTTGTAGAAGCTACTGAGGCTTTTACTGTTCTACATGAATCTATAATTGATGATGAGTTAAAACAGAGAAAAGATTTTTCTTCAGAGCTTGCGGATGTAATTATGTGTATTTTAATTATAGCAGCGCAAGAAAATGTTGATATTGAAGAAGCCTTAAAAGACTGCCTTGAAAAGAACAGAAAACGAGCGGAAAATTAGATAAACTTTAGACATATTTTAGACGAAAAAAGTCATATTTTACGTGGGAGTAGAAAAATGGAACAGAAAGAAATAGCAAAGAAAATGCTGCCTGTTATCACAGCAATTGCAGAAGGTAAGACTATTCAATTTTATAATGGTAAAGAATGGGTAACAGAAACAGGTGTAAATTTAAAAGAAATCTGTAATGATATTATTGAGAACCTGGCTGAATACAGAATAAAGCCTGATGATGAATTTAAACCGAAAAATAAACTGACAGAAACGCAGAAACATTGCAGACCATTCAAAGACAATAAGGAGCTTATAGAAACGTATAAAAATTTGCTTGAGATTGAGCTTGGAAATGGATTTGTTCACTATCATGTTCTTGATAAACTTAATATCTGGGTGAGATTAAAAGGAACGGAACGAGAATCTTTGATAACTGAAATAGTTCCTTACGGTGTTACAATCGGCGGAAATCTTGACAGAACAGATTTTAATGTTCTATTCAATGATTTTGAATTTTTAGACGGATCGCCTTGCGGTTGCTGGAGGTAATAAAATGACAATATACGTTGCCGGAAAAATAACAGGACTTTCAAAAGAAGAAAGCGATAAAAAGTTTGAAGAAGCTGCAAAAATGTTACGAGAACAAGGTCACCGGGTTTTTATTCCGACTGTTTTACCTGCTTATGACGAAGTTTCTCATGGTGATTATTTACATATTTGCTTTGCAATGATTGATATTTGCGAATGTGTTTATATGCTCAAAAACTGGCGGCAAAGTGAAGGAGCAAAAAAAGAACGTTTGTATGCTACAACTAAAGGAAAAGTGATTTTATACGAAGAAGAATCAATCAGGGAAAAGGAATAAAATGAACGCTTCAAAATTCTGTTTTATATCGGCTTTTATTGTTTCTTTAATTCTTGACGTTGTGTTGTTTTACACAAACTTTCAGACTTTAAAAAAACTTGAAGATTTCATGAAACACCAGGAAGCTGTGAACTCAAACAGTTTTGAAACAAACAAGAATCAGGATAAGGAAATTCGTATTATAAAGCAGGATAATGATATTTTTTGGAATCTTGTTTTATATAAAGATTTTGTAAAGGAGAATGATTAAATGACATTAGGTGAAATTACAGACGAATTGCAGAAATACTGCAATATGGGGTATGCCGATTGTGATGTATCAATCGTAAATAATTCTTATGACAAAAGAAGGACTGCAATGACAGTTATTCCTACTAATCAAGGTGTAACAGTTGTATTTGAGGATAGAGAAGATGATAGATGAAGATTTTGAACTTATGGAACAGGCAGAACGTCAGAAACACGATGACAAAGTTCGGGAACTTGAAGAAGAAAGAAATAAGAAACTAAAAGAGTTTGATTTCTGGTTAGGGTTTGTCGGTGCAGAAGGAACTAATGTTTGGAATAGAGACAGAGCATTTTATCTTACAGTGTTGAAGAAGAAATACTTTTCAGTTCTGAAAGAAAATAATTATCTTAATGTTGAAAATATGCAACTTAAAGAAGTAGTTGTTGGAAACGAAAAAGAAATTGAAGGACTTAAAACAATCAATTCTGATTTAACTAAGGATAATACAGTGTTGGAAGCACAGATTGAGAAAATGACTAAAGGTGATTTACAAGATTTGAATAATAATCTAATAAATCAACGAAGCAAATTGTTAGCTGAAAAAGAACAACTTTCAGCTAAAATATCAAAAGCAACAGAGCTACTGAAAAAATGTCTTAATACTTATCTCAGAAACCCGGAGTTGAGAAGTGAAGTTGAAGAGTTTTTTGAAAGAGGGTGAATAATGACTGACTTATTGGCCGGATTAAAATTATTTATGGATTTTGAAAATCAACTACGAAAAATAAATAAATTTAAATTGTCAAGGACGGAGAAAAAAATGACACTTTTAACACTAAAGATGGTTTATGCCTACAATAAAGATGAAAGAGAAGAAGCTAGAAAACATATAGGTGATTATGTTTTGAGCGGATGTGATTATTTTGATTTATTGGGTTCACCGGGAATGTTGATTAATGTAACAGAGGATTCTTTCCAAGTTCAAGATTGTGGTCAAACTAAAATTACTGATTGTAGTTGTATAGCTTTTTTGGATATGCTGGTATAGAAAATGAAAACTTTAATAATTCGTTTCAAAGATGGTGATTACAGAACATATAGCGTTTGTGAATTACTTTTTACCGAGTCACAAATTAAGACACCAACAAGTAACCAAAGCAAAGGAAATTATTAAAAATCTTATGGTGTTTGCAGAAATAGATTCAAGAGAATACGAGGAAAACTATAAAGAAGCAGAGAAATTTTTGAAAGAGGTATCAGAATGACACTGACCATAAATAAAAAGACTTATGAAGCAGGTGAACTTGTTGCTTACATTGAGAAACTTGAAAAAGAAAACGCAAAACTGAAAAAGCAACTTGAAATGAGTAACAAAGTTTATAACGATAATCTTGATTACTGTCATCATATCGAAGAACAACTCATCAAAGCAAAAGAACTTGAATTGGTTAATAAGGCTAACGAATGGCATTATCCGTCAAAGGGTGAACTTCCGAAATGTGACGAAGAAACACGACTGATATTTTATGTGAATTGTTATTATGGAGTTGGTGGCGAAACCTTAATAAGAAAACGAACAGTTTTAGGTTTTTACAAAAAATCATTTATGAATGAAGATGTAAAATTGTTTGTTGAAAAAAGTAAAGGTTATTCAGATGAACATTTACCAAAAGATGTTATCGCTTGGAAAGAAATTGTACTTCCAGAACTAAAGGAGAGTGAATAGAAATGAAAAAACTGGAAGATGAGTTACAAAATTATAGACTGCAGATTGGTAAGGAAAAATATGACATTCTTTATGGAAAGTATTACGCAATGGCAAAAAACAATAAACGTTTCAGCGGAAAACATTACAAGAATTCTCCTGAAAAACTTGCTGCCATAAAGGAAAAATATAAAAACGGAGTTTCAAAAAGTATTATCGAGGAAATGCTTAAATGACAAAACAGACCAAAGATTTTATAAAATCATTCCATCTTAGAAGATCTGACAAAATAAAACACGCCTGCGAAAACTGCACTTATTGTACTGGTTATGAATTTAAAATCGGTAAGGTCGATATTAAATGCAATAATCCGCTTGCAAAATGTATCAGCAATAAAATTGATAAAACGTGGGTTTGCGATTTATTTATCGAAAGGAAATCTGAAAATGAAAACACCGAAAGCAAGAAATAATTCAGGCGGCAATTTTGTTTCACGCGGAGCAGGTCAGCATGATTCTATGATTGTTGTTTTTTCTTGAGATATTTCTAACTTTATTTTATTATTTTTATATCTTTGGAGGAAAAATCAAATGGCAAAACAAAATGATAAAACCATTGAAATTAAGTGTACTACGCAGGATCACTTGAACCTTGCGGAAATGACTGAGCTGCAGGGAACGCTCAAGGAACGGACTGACATTGATTATGACAAGATTAAGCTTTCAATAATCAAATACGGATTTTCGTTTCCGATGTTCATCTGGCGTGACAAAAAGGACAAGAAAAATTATCTTTGTGACGGACACGGTCGCTTTGCAACGCTCTGCAAGATGCAGAAAGACGGATATGAAATCCCGGACCTTCCTGTTGTATACATTGAATGCAAGGACAAGAAGGAAGCAAAGCAGAAACTTCTGCGCCTGAATTCTCAGTACGGAAAGATGTCGAAGGAGTCCGTGCTTGAGTTTGCTTCGGGGCTTGATTTGAACTTTGAAGAGCTTGCTCTGCCGGATTCTACATTAGATTTCTCGAACGTCAGTGAAGAAGATGCTGCAGAAACCGAAGGAGACGATGAAGTTCCCGAAGTAGACGAAAAAAGCGAGCCTGTTTCAAAGCGTGGTGAAATGTACGAACTAGGCAATTCAATTCTTATGTGTGGTGATAGCACCAATGCAGAAGATGTAGCAAGGCTTATGGGCGGAGTTGAAGCTGACCTTCTCATAACCGACCCACCGTACAATGTTAATTATGAAGGCGGAACAAAAGACAAATTAAAAATCGAAAACGACAATATGGATGATGCGAGGTTTAGGCAATTTTTGATAGACTCATTCCGAGTCTTTAAGGATAATATGAAAAGCGGAGCGTCATTTTATATTTGGCACGCAGATTTGCAGGGGTATAATTTTAGGGGTGCTTGCCAAGATGTAGGTTTCAAAATCCGAGAGTGTTTGATTTGGAATAAAAACTCTCTTGTATTAGGCAGAAATGACTATCAATGGAAACACGAACCTTGTCTTTATGGTTGGAAAGATGGGGGGGGCACGTCTTTTATAACGACAGAAAACAAACAACAGTTATGGACTTTAAGCGACCGACTGTAAACAAGGAGCATCCAACAATGAAGCCCGTAGAACTGTTTGAATATCAGATAAAAAATTCTACAAAAGGTGGGGATATTGTTTTAGATGGATTTGGTGGTAGTGGTACAACACTAATCGCTTGTGAGAAAAATGGCAGAAAGGCAAGGATTATGGAGTTAGACGAAAGATATTGTGATGTTATCCGCAGAAGATATACGCAATGGGCAAAGGAAAACGGAAAACCGATAACAAGCGGTTGCCTTGAATAGTTTTATAAAACGCTCCTTTTTGGGGCGTTTTTTTTGTTTAAATTCAATAAAAACTGTATTATTATAAAAGTTGAAAAAACGCAAAAAAACGGATAAAATTGCTTAAAAAACGGCAGTTTTTCACTGAATTTACAGATTTTTTACAGGATTTGAAACTATGGGAAAATTCGTTAAAGGACAATCAGGAAATCCAAAGGGAAGACCGAAGGGAGCGACAGGAATAAAAACCGACCTTCTTGAAGTTCACAAAAAACTTTTTTCAGAGCCAATTCTCAAGCGTGATGAAAAGGGCAATGTCATCAAGAAAATTAAACTTACTCCAGAGCAGGAAATACTTGCCGGAATGATTTCTATGTTCCGCGATAAAAGAACTCCTGTTCAGGTGCGCGCCAAAGTCGCAAGCGAGCTGATGACATATCTTTATACAAAGCCTGTTACTCAGATTGAACTGACAGAAGCAAAAAGCGACATTCCTGACGACCCGGAAGAACGCAGAAAGCTTGCTGAGGAAATCCGGCAGGAAATAGAGGGACTTGATGGCACGGAATCAATCGACTGATTACGAACTTGAAAAACTTCTCTTATTGCGCCGCCTTGAAGCCGTAGACCATCACCTGAACTTCATGCAGTACACGTGGCAGAATCACAGCGAGCCTTTCACTATCGGTTATCATACACGGAAAATCTGTGCTGCCATCGATTACGCAATGGAATTGTATAGAGACGGAAAATCTTCAGCTTGGGTTATAACTGTTCCTTTTCGGCACGGAAAAGCCCTTGAGGTAAATACTTTAATACCAACTCCAGAAGGATTCAAAAAGATTAAAGACTTGAATCCTGGGGATTATGTTTACGGCGAAAATGGAAAACCTGTTAGAGTAATTGCAAAATCTCCAGTCTGGCACGACAGAAAATTGATACAAGTTCTTGCAACAGGTTTGAACGGAAAAAGTGAATCAGTTTTTTGTGATGAATTACATCTTTGGAAAGTCAAATACTTTAATGATGATGATTACTTAATTCTTGAAGCTAAAGACATAAATCGCAAAGTATCTGTAAATGGTTTTATTCTTGATTTTAAGAAAACAGAATTAAAAGGTGATACAGTCTGTATTCAGGTAGAGAACGAAAACGGAATGTTTCTTTGCGGAAAATCTTTCATTCCTACTCATAATTCGGAAATCCTCTCAAGAAAACTTCCCGCTCATTTTTTGGGACTGTTCCCGGATTCTAAAGTAATTCTCTGCGGACATACTCAGGCACTTACAGAAGGTTTTTCTAAGACTTCAAGAAACCTTATTTCAACGCCTGAATACAGAAAACTTTTTCCAAACATAAAAGTTGATACAGGCTCTTCAAGTGCAGCTCACTGGATGATTAAAGACCATGAAGGCGAATGTTTTGCTTCGGGCTTGTTAGGCTCTCTTTCGGGACAAGGTTACAATCTTGGTTTACTTGATGATTTCTGCCGTAACCGTGCGGACGCAGAAAGTGATACTATGCGAGAAAAGATGTGGGACGCTTTTACAAATGACTTTATGACAAGAAAGGCTCCTGTATCTATTACAATCGTTCTTGCTACTCCGTGGCACGTTGACGATATAATCGGACGTATAAAAAAGAAATGCAAAGAAGATCCCGATTTTCCTCATTTTAATTTTCTGAAGTTTCCTGCCATGAGTGATAAATATCCTCAAGGCGTTTTATTTCCTGAACGTTTCGGAAAACAATGGTATACTCAGCAAAAAGCCGTTCTTGGTGATTATGGCTTCCAAAGTCTCATGCAGCTTGAACCTGTAAAACGTTCAGGCAATATGCTTAACACGGAGTGCATTCAGCGACATCTTACAACAGCCGACTGGCCGAAGAATCTTAGATGGCTTCGAGTGTGGGACCTGGCTCATACTGCAAAGGAACGAGCAAAATCAGACCCGGACTGGACAAGCGGAACACTTCTTGCGTTTAATGAAATTGACGGACTCCCTCATTTATGGATTCGTAACGTTACAAGGATGAGGCTTAATGCCCCGGAACGTGACGAACAGATAAGGCATATTACAAATCAGGATGGTCCTTATGTAAGAATCGGTGTCGGTAATTCTTCGGACGCTAAAGACACGATTGCAACAATGAGAAAGATTTTAAGCGGCAAATATACTGTGCTTTCAGTTCCTGAAAAAAAGGACAAGGTTGTCCGTGCAACGCCGCTTGAAGCTATTTTTAAAGCCGGAAACGTTCATGTTGTACAGGGCGAGCCGTGGCTTGATGACTGGATTGCAGAATTAAGCGCGTTTCCTTATGGTCCGCATGACGACCAGGTGGATAATTTATCTGCAGGTTTTGCAATATGGTCAAGTTCAGGTGTTAGCAATTCTTTGTATACGTGGTAGAATGAAACAAGGAGGATAAAAAAATGGGAAAGGAAACAAAATCAGTCGAACGTAAAGACGGATGGCTGAATCTTTTTACTGGACTTGGAACAAGAGCAGATAAAACAAAGTCAACAAGGGCTGTTCCTACGGGATTTCTGACGGATGCGGAAAAAGAAATCATTTACGCTGATGACGGACTAGGAGCGCGGATTGTTGACCTTCTGCCGGAAGATATGATGAAGCAGGGCTGGCATTATGTCTTTGAAAATGAAAAGGAAGGTTTTGATAATTATTCAAAAATCTACAATCACATTTTCAAAGAAATCCGGGCAAATTATAAAATTGCTCAGGCTCTTAAATGGGCGCGTCTTTACGGCGGTGCATTGATTCTTCTTGGCGTTTATGACGGCGAATCTCTAGACCAGCCTTTGAACTTAAATAAAATCAAGAATTTTGAAAACCTTAAAGTCATTCCAAGAAATAACGTTATGTATGGCACTATGGAATTTCAGATGAATCCAGAATTGCCGCATTACGGACAGGTTGAATACTATCCTGTTACATTCTACACAGGAAGGCAGTATCAAATGCAGAGGGTTCATTATTCGCGAGTGATTGAGCTTAAAGGAATTGAAATTCCAAGTTCAGAAGCAAGCCTTATTCCTATGGAATTCCGTTACTGGGGTTTATCTGTTTTCCAGAGAATCCAGGACAGACTGAAAGAACTTGGAAGCTCTTTCAGTTCTCTTGCAAATCTTTTAAACGAACTGACAATTGGAAAGTATAAGTACAAAGACCTTGCGCAAATTATGTCAAGTGATGACGGCGGCGAGCTTGTGCAGAAAAGACTTCAGGCAATGGATCTTATGAAGTCTGTTTTCCATTCTGTTTTACTTGATACGGATGAAAGTTTTGAACGTGATACTTTGAGCTTCGGCGGTGTTTCTGATGTTATGTATCAGTTTATGATGATGACTTCGGCTGCAACCGGTTATCCGATGACAAAGCTCTTCGGAATAAGTCCAGGAGGTTTGAACTCAACCGGCGAAGCTGATATGTACCAGTATTATGACATGGTAAAGGCAAAACAGGAAACGGAACTGCTGCCGATTATTGAAAGACTTGTAAAGATAATTTCTGAATGGCAGAATATTCCAGAACCTGAAATCGTGTTCAATCCGCTAGAACAAATGACTGAAAAGGAACAGGCTGAACTTGAAGCAAAAAAAGCTGATTCCGAATACAAAAAAATGCAGACATATCAGGGGTACATTGACATGGGTATTATGTCGCCTGAAATTGTTGAAGAGCTTGAATTCGGTGATACGCTGCAAAAAATAGAGCAGAAAACCGGAAAAAAAGAAAACGAGCTTCCGCCAGTTGAGGATGAAAAAAAATAAAAATGGCATTATAATAAAAGGGACTGCTAATACAAAACAGTCCCTTAATTAATTTTTGGAGGAAAAAAATGAGTTATGATAATGCAGAACCAAAAGTTTTGAAAACTTTAAATTCGAGCGGTCAGGTATTAGACGACCAGGGAAATGTTATAAACGATACTTCGGATTTCTGGACTGAAAAATACAATCAGGCAGAACCAAAGCCCGATAAAATATTACATAGTGACGGAACAATAAAAGATTCTGCCGGAAATCTTATTCAGGATACAACAGAATATAACGTGCAGAAATATAACCAGGCTGAGCCGATTCCTGCTAAATACCTTCATGCAGACGGAACAATTGACGAAAATCCAGGCGGTGGCGGTGGTGGAGCAGACCTTGAAGATAACAAGGAAGTCACAATTGATGTTTCAACATATACCGAGCCTGTAGAAGTAACACCAACAAGTGGAAAAGACGGTATGAAAAAAGCAACTATTACACTTTCAAATATTCCAAGTGGAAGTAGAACTTTATATAATTATAAAGACAGCGAAGACTATGATATAGGAATGCCACTAGGTTATTGTTATTCTTTTTATTCTCCATCGTTAATTACTGAAACTGGGAGTTATACTGTTATATATGGATACACTGCTGGTGGAGATGAGACTGCAAGTACTAGCAAAAGTACTATCGATGTTACTGTTGAAAATGGTGTTATTACATATGATAATCATACTTTAATAAGAGATATAAGGGAAGATATTGTCATTTAATATAAAAGGAGTAAATAACAAATGAAATCATAACCACCCGTCAAACGGGTGGTTTGCACTTAGCCTATAAGGCTAGGTTCTCAAGCTAAGACTTAAGTCCCACGCTTTCACTATCGTTCAAGCCTATTGCAGCTTGTCACCCGCTGGCTCTTAAAGAGCCTTTTGTACTACTTACTACCCTTAAAAGGGTCTTCGTATTCTTTTTCAGTTATTTTGTCCATCGCAATATCATGGGCTTCTTGTTCCTGTATGTACTTCTTTATTGTTGCTTCATTCAAGCCTACTGTACTTACATAGTAGCCTTCCGACCAGAAATGGCGATTTCCAAACTTATATTTCAAGTTCGCATGTTTATCAAATATCATCAGACTGCTCTTGCCTTTTAAATATCCCATAAATTGCGACACACTATACTTTGGTGGTATACTTACCAGCATATGTATGTGGTCTGGCATAAGGTGTCCTTCGACTATCTCGACTCCCTTGTATTTACAAAGCTGTCTTAATATCTGACCTATGCTTTCCTTATACTGTCCATATATTGCCTTACGGCGATATTTCGGTGTAAATACTATATGATATTTACACAGCCATTTTGTATGGCTCAACGAATCTCTTATATTTGCCATTTACTTTCCTCCTTGGCGTAATGCAATAGACTTGAACAATCTTATTGTACCGCTTCGGAGGAAAGTTTTTTTTGCTATAAGCTTTTGCCCACCACCCGCATAGCAGGTGGTTTATTGTGAAAATATTTCGCTTCGCTTCATATTTTCACGGGCTCACGAGCCCTAACTAGAAAAAAAAGGACAGAATCAAATCTGTCCTTTTTTTATTTATAAAAACTCTTTTAATTTTTAAGTTTATAATTTATTATAAGTATAAGTGAGGAATGAAACTATGAGTGACGATATAAGAATCAGAAACGCTATAAAGAATGAGTGTTGGGAAGAAGGTGGCCTTGAATTCTAAAACCTGTAATTCCTGCTCTTGGTTTGTTGAAGAAGTCGAAAACGAAATCGGAAACTATCAGCATGAAGAGGCTGTAAGACTTGGGCGCGGTTTCTGTCTGATAAAAGATTTATTCACCATGCAGAAACCGACTGATAAAGCCTGTAAAGATTTCAACGAGGAAAAGAATGAAAATAAAAAATGAAACTGAAATTCAGCTTATGAAGATTCTCTTCAAGACAAGCGGAAAGAAGCCGACAAAAAATATAACATCCCGCCGCGCCTATCCTTACGGAATTGAAAAAAAATATTACAGGCAGCTTCAGGGATTTTTCAAGCCTTTAACCGATTATGTCGAAAACTTCCTAAATCAGAACATGGAGCAGTTACTCCGGGGCGACAGCAGAGATTTACACCTTGACACTATACCCGGAGATACGTTCCGTAATATGATTTATAACCTTGAAAACTGGCTCTCGGTTTATATGCCTGATATTTCAGAGTTACCGGAAGATAGAAATAATAACGTTATTCTTGCTGCTCTTGGAAAAACTGCTGATGAAGCTATGGAATTTGGAAACAAGGAATTTTCAAAAATGCTTGATAAGGGAATACACGTCAATTTGCCGACTTCGGCAAGCTGGTGGAATGACATGAAATCAAGCTGGGCGGAAGATAATTATACGCTTATTACATCAAACGCAAAGAATTATGTTTCAAAAATAAATACACTTACAGAGCAGGCAATTGTCAACGGAATGTCGCCGAAAAAACTCAAGGAAGAAATTTATAAAGCAACTGAAGGTCTTTCTGATAAACATTGTAAATTATTAGCTCGTGACCAGATGGGAAAATTAAACGGAAACATAACTGAAGCTCAAATGCAGGAAATCGGGCTTGATTTATATGTTTGGAGTACAGCCTTTGACGACCGCGTGAGAGATTCTCATGCAGCAATGGAAGGTTTACTTTGCCGATGGGATGATGCTTCTCTTGTTTCTTATGACGGCGGTAAGACCTGGGTTGATAGACCTTCTGCCGCCGTTCAGTTACATCCGGGCCAGGATATTCAATGCCGTTGTGTAGGTTTGGCTTATTATCCTGAACTTACGGCAGAAATCGAAGGTGAGCCTATGGAATATATTCCGTCTTCAGAGACAGAAGAAAGTGTTTCAAATTTTGAAACCGTTGTTGATGAAATTAATGCACTTAAAGCCGTAAACGATGAAGATGTAAAAAATATAATTCCTATGGGAAGTAAAAGAGACATTGAAGCGGCGCGGGCTATTTACGAAAAACAGAAGGAAACGGGAACTGAAATTTATGTAGAAAAGATGATAGATCTTTCAAATATCGTCACAATGCAGAAACTTCTGAACCGGGATAAACTTCTTCAATTTGTAAAATATGATAAAACGAAAGAGAAAGGCGATATTATCAGAGCCATTAATTATGGCGACAAATATGTTCTTCTGGACGGAAATCATCGTGTTGCCATGGCAATTTTGAAGAAGGGTAAACGCCTTAAAATTGCAGTCCTGAATCCGATTTGACACGGAATGAAAATCACTATATATTATACACAACACTTTTTGAGAATGTCTGCTAATGCAGATGAAACAGTGCTGATTTTTAATCAGTGCTGTTTTTTTTTACACAAAAACGAAAATAAAAAAAAATCCTTATTTTACTTTTCGGCTTAAAAATAAAATAGGGGAAATTTTCCGCTGATTTCCTATAATTTCCCTTATTTTTCTAACTGTCTATTTTTTTATACACCTTAATAATTTTTATTAAGTTTATAAATATTCTGTCTACCACTATACATAATGTACACTATACCACTACACATTTGACATTATACCGCTATACATTTGGTATAATATATTTAAAGTTTTTATAGTATTTTGTGGTTATTTTGCTTATTTTTGATACGGTCTTGGACGGTGTCGGACGGTGTTCAAGACCGTATATACGGTGTTCGACACCGTTATATCACCATCGAACACCGTCCGACACCGTATATACGGTGATATATGACCGTTGAACACCGTACCTACGGTGTCAGACCGTCTTGAACGGTGTCGAATAACTCTTAACTCTTAACTCTTAACTCTTAACTCTAAATTTAAACACTTAACGGTGAGTGACAGTTTTTGAAAAAGCTGGAAAACTAAAAGACCGGAAGGAGAAACGCCGCTAAAGCGGCTAGACCTGAATTGCTAAAACGCAATTCAGGAGTGTGTGTGTTTTTTTTAAACTTTCAAAATCTAAAAATTTTCAAAAATATTTTGAGAATTTAAATCTTTTCTTGACAAGTTCTAAAATTATTGTATTATATAAATCAGCTTAATTAAGATTTTTATTTCATAAGTACCAGTTAAAGCTTGCCGGAGCTGAGACAGGAAACTGTGACATGATTTTTAATGTCCGTTTCTGTTTTTTGCTTGCAGGCTTTTTTTATTTTCCGGAGAATAAAAAAAAATGGGAAAATTCAACTCTGTCAACAGATTTGACAACATCGACAATTCACAGTGGATGACAATACCGTTCGAGAGAACTAACGAAGGATTTCTGCGCGGACGCGCTATTGTCACATCTATCGGCGTATTCACTTACAAACGAAAAGACGGAACAGTTCAGCGGGAACTCAGGCTTCCTGAAGAAGTCTTTGCATACGATACCTTAAACTCAATGAAGCTGAAACCTGTTACGCTCAATCATCCTAACGAACTTGTAACAAGTGAAAACGCAGACCGGCTCCAGGTTGGAAGTCTTGGAGATAATCCGACAAGTACAACACAATGGCATGATGAGCCGTGGGATAAAGTGACTGACGGAATCAACTGCGCTATTGATATGGTTATCACAAAGAAAGACGCAATTGACGCTGTTTTGAACGGCAAACAGGCTCTTTCAATGGGCTACACCTGCGATCTTGAAGCGGCTCAGCCGGGCGCTGCATGGTGCGGAATTGAGTATGATTTTATTCAGCGCAATATCCGTTATAATCACTGCGCTATCGTTGACGCGGCAAGAGCCGGTGATAATGCAAAAATAGAACTTCGAGCGGACAGTGAGGATGCTGTCCTTGAAGATATGGTTTTTTATAAAAAAACTGATGGAGGTACCCAAATGTTGAAAAAAATCAACTTGGACGGCATCGACTACGAAGCAGAGGAAACTGTCATCAAGGCTCTTCACGCTGCAAACGAACGTGCCGACAAGGCTGAAAAAGACGCCTGCGGAACCAAGAAAGAACTTGACGAAGCTGTTGCAAATGCAAAGAAAGCCAAGGACGAACTTGAGAAAAAGATTTCTGAAATCGAAGCAGAGCGCGACACAGCTAAAGAAAAGGCTGACGGCCTTGAAAAAGAAAACGCAGAACTCAAGAAAAACAATCTTGATTCTGCACGCATTGATGAAGCTGTCAATGCTAAAATCGAACTTCTGCATAATGCTGAAAAAGCAAATGTTGAAGTTAAGGCTGATATGTCTGATATGGACATTAAGAAAGCCATTATTAATTCTGCATTCCCAAATGCAAAATTCGACGGCAAGGATGATGTATACATCCAGGCTCGTTATGATGCAACAGTGGAAATGCTTGAAGAGCGCAACGACGCAAAAAACCGCCAGGTAACTTCTGACCTTCCGCCAGAGGCTCACGCTGACGAAAACGACGCAAGAAACCGCATGATTGAGCGCATGAAAAATCACGGTCAGGAGGCAAAGTAATGAATCTCTACGGAAATCTTGACGCTGAAAAAGCAATGGCAGGTATGCTCTACGGAGTAAACCCAAACACAATCGTAACCTTCAAAGGCAAGGAAACAATCAACTTCGGAAAAGGTGTTTTCTTGAACGGTTCAAAAGACGCTGTTCTTAACGGCAAGCACAATAACAAGGCAACAATTGATTTGTCTGCTTACACAACAGCAAGCAAGGATATTGTTTTGACAATCAACGGTGTTGATTTTGAAAAAACAACTACAGGAATAATTGCAACAGACGTTGCTGCAATCGTTTCTGACATCAACGATGACCTTCCAAATGTAACAGCAGTTGCAGGAACAAGTTCAGACGCAGGAAAAATTTTCCTGACTTCTGATGATGATTCTGAAATTACTGTAAAACTTGTTTATGATGGCTCTGATGTAACTTCTTCAAAAGTTACACAGACAACAGAAGCCGTTTATGCAGGTGTTGCAGTTTTCCATCAGACAGCAACAATCGAATCACGCGGCTGCTATGTTCCGAAAGACGCAGTTGCCGTTATGGAAAAAGGCTATATCTGGGTAGTTCTTGCTTCAGGTGTAACACCAGCAATCGAAGCTAACGCTTATGTAACAGCAGCCGGAACATTCACAACCGAATCAAGTGGAAACACTTTGGTTGGTAAATTCAAATCAGCTAAAGAAGCAGGTTCTAACAGCGATGAGCTTGCTCTTGTTTCTTTGGACTAAGAGGAGATAAAAAATGGCTATTCAGACAAATAACCCAATGAGACTTGATTCTAACGAATCAGTTTTCTTTAACCGTGAGCTTGCTTATATCAAGAGCAGATCTTACGACGCAAAATATGCTGAACTCAAAGGACTTCAGCTCATTCCGATTTCTACAGAAGCAGGAGCCGGAATTAATGAAATCATCTTCCACCAGTACCGCGGTGTTGGTTTTGCAAAAGTTATCGCTGACTATGCAAAAGACTTCCCTCGCGTTGACATTTACGGTGAAGAAAAATCTGTAAAGGTAAAGGGTATCGGTAATTCTTACGGATATTCTATCAAGGAAATCCGCGCTTCACAGAGAACAGGAAAACGTCTTGAAGAAAGACGCGCTATTACAGCACGCCGCGCACATGACGAAATGATGAACCGCATGGCCTTGAAGTCAAGTCCTGCTGACGGAACTTACGGACTTCTTGATTTCCCTGGAATTACTGAAGTTACTCTTCAGAATGACGGAACAGGTTCTTCAAAGACTTGGGCTTCAAAGACACCGGATCAGATTGTCCGCGATATTAACGACATGGTAAATGCAGTTATGGAACCAACTTCAGCTCGTGAAGTTCCTGATACTTTACTTTTGCCAATCGCTCAGTACAACGACATTGCTTCACGCCGTATCGGTGAAGATGGCACAAAAACTTTGATGAAGTACATTCTTGAAAACAGTCCTTATATCAAGAAAATTGACTGGCTTTCAGAATTGAAGAATTTCGGAGCTGGCAGCACAAACCGCGCTCTTGTAGGACGTTTTGATGAAGAACATCTTACACTCGAAATTCCTCAGCCATTTGAACAGTTTGAACCACAGCAGGAAGGCATGGATTTCACAATCCCTTGTCATTCTGAATGTGCCGGAACAATTATTTACTATCCGCTTGCTTTTGCTTATGCGGACGGTATTTAATCCGTAGTTCTTAAAACGGAATTCTGCGGAAGCCTTAAAAACTTCCGCAGAATATTTTTTATTAATCATAAAACAGAGGATGGAAATTTTATGTTAATTAAATACTTGCCAAAAGTAGAACACTTGAAATGTGTGGTACTTACACCGAAAGAAGGACTGGAACTTGGCCGCAGCATGGTACAGCTTATTCCTGGAACTAACGAAGTTACAGATGACGAATGGAAAGCAATGCGCGGAAACATTCAGGCTGAACTTGATTCAGGAGAAATCAAGCTTCTTGCTCAGAAACTTGACGACGGAACAAAGGCTAGGAACCTTAAAGAAATGTCAGTAGCAAATGCAGTACGTTATGTTAACGAATGCAACAGCCCTGATACACTGAAAAAGTGGTACAACGAAATCACGAAGGAAGAAGTTCGTCTTGCCATTACAAAGAAAATGCAGAAACTCGGTATTGAACCGCCGGAGGATAAAATCCCTGATGATGAAGAAGAAACAGTTTCTGCAGCCGATGACGACGACGACGATGATAATAAAAAGGCTTCTGCTAAAAAAGAGGCAGAAGATGATGACGACGAGGATCTGGAAGCAGATCTTGCAACAAAAACAGTTGATGAACTTAAAGCTCTTTGTGAGAAAAAGGGAATCGACACAAAAAAGCTCACTAAAAAAAGTGATCTTGTAGAAGCTCTTATGGGAGCAAAGGACTAACACTGATGATGACGGCTGAACAGATTATCCAGACTATCTGCAAAGAACTTGCAGATAGTCCATCCTTATCTCAATATTTGCAGATAGCAACGGAAAGTTTGTCCAGCCGCTTTTTCGGTAAGCTATTCAATCAGGCTGTTGCTTATAAAGCCTGTCATTTATTTACGCTTACAAAGCCTTCTGAACTTAATCAGATGACAGACGCCGGAGGCGGAAGTGTAAACCGGCTTAAAGAAGGCGGAATTGAAGTTGGATTCAATTCGACAAACAGTGAAAAAGAATTGACTTCGACAAAGTACGGAAGAATGCTTTTGGATCTTATGAAGTCAAGACCGACAATGGACGTAAACAGAAACTGCCATCCGCCGCTTATCTTATATCCTTTACTTTAGGGAGGGTGTAAGATGTTGTTATTTCCAAACGCGACTGTTTATGTAGCAGAAGTTACGACTGCAAAGAATTCAGAGGGAACCAAAATCAAAACTTATGATTTTGAAAATCCGCTTGAAAGTTTTAGATGCGATGTTCAGCCAAATGTTTTAACTCAAGCTCAGATCGAGCTTTACGGACTTAACTCAAAAACTGCAAATACTAAAAAATGTTTTATTAATCTCGAAAATGGAAACTACATGGTTCCTGGAAATAGAGCTAAATTAGTTTATGATGATAATACTGTTGAGATTTATGATATCCAACCTGTAAATATTTGGAGATTTCATAAGGAATTTCTTTTAATACCTGTGGAGAACGAGAAATGAGTAAAGATTTGACATTTGACCAATTTTCAGAATATCTCTCAAAAGTTGCTCCACAAGTTGAACATTCTTTGGTAAATACAATTAAATTATGCTGTAAAAAAGTTCAAGACGATATTCAGTATAGTATGGCTCACACTGAAAGAAATACAGCTGTGAGTTATTATACGAATAATGAAACTAAAGCTCATCACCCTTCTATGCCAGGAAATCCACCTGCTGTTGATACAGGTAATTTGAGAAAATCAATCAGATATGAAGTTCATGACGAGGGAAAAGAAGTTTATGGAATTGTAGGAACAACTCAAAAAGACCCACCTTATGGTCAGTATTTGGAATATGGAACTACAAAAGGTGGTTGGGGTGGAAAAGGAATGGCTCCACGTCCTTGGCTGAGACCGGTTATGATTAAAAATAATGATTGGATTAGAAAATCTATTGCAAACGCTGTAGCTAAAGGTTTGAAAGGCCAATTACCACAAACTGGAGATGAAATATGATAAATACAAAAGAAATATATAATAAACTTCTTAACGATGAAAGAATTACAGAACTCGTTGATGAAGATAATATTTTAAGTGCTTGGCCTGATGAATTTGAAACTTTCCCATGTATTATTTTTATGGATGAAAATCAAAGCGATGACGAATATTATGAAAATATGCCTGGTGCTAGCAGATGTTCAGTTCAGTTCCATATATTTTCAAAGAAGATTGATGGATATGTTACAACTTCAGAAATTAGTGTTATAATTGCAAAAGTAATGAATGAAGATTTATGGAATTGTTCACAAAATGGTGAAGTATCTAATACAGACCCTGATGTTGAACATAGGGTCATGGTTTTTAATAAGTCAATTTTTAATTGATTATAAATATTCTTAAAAATTGGAGGATAGGAAAATGGAAGAAAGACCAAGAATTGGTTTGAGCGGTTTGGTACTTGCTCAGGTGCTTTCCGATGATGAAAACGGTATTGTTTATGATACACCTTTCAGCATCCCAGGAGGCGTAGTAGCAACAATCAATCCAAATTCAAGCGTAGAAACAGACTACGCAGATGATGGTGCCTTCTTTGCACAGAATAACAGAGGTAATACAGAATTGTCCCTTGAGATGATTGATATTACTCCGGAAAATGAAGCAAAGATGTTGGGCCAGAGAAGAGTGAACGGTGTTACAATCGAAACTGATTTGGATCAATCACCATATTTCGCTTTTGGTGCGAAGGTGTTGATGGCCGGTTCAGACGAAGCTGGTGACGCAGTTTACACATACCTTTGGTATGCAAAGGGTAAATTCTCAGTGCCGGAAAGTGGCGGAGAAACAAAGCGTGATTCAATCACCTTCGGCCACAAAAATCTTACAGCCCAGTTTGTAAAAACTCAGTTTGTACCGGATGGACAGAAGTCTGGAACAATCGGTTCAAGAATCAGAACTGATGACCCTGATGTTCCTGCAGCTCTTGTTGAAAACTGGTTTGATGCTCCTGTTATTTCTGTAGCTCAGAATACAGGCGCATTTACAGTAACAGCTGCTGGTGGTTCAAATAACACTGTAATTCTTACAGGAAGTAAGGAAGGCAGTGCAAACGTTTCATTCGGAAGAGCTTCTGCAAAACTTGGTGAAACAATTATCGTTACAGATGCAAGTGGCGAATTCGTTGAAGGTACAATTGCATTCGGTGGAACTGCAACTGCTCCTACAATTACATTCACTCCTGCTGAAGATGCAAATGCTCCGGCAGCAGTAACTGTAACAGCTGGATTGAAGGATAACTATGGAATTGGTGCTACACCAATGACAGATGCTGACCTTTAATGATTTTCACCCTTCCCGGCTAATTTATAACCGGGAAGGAAATTTTATTTTTGATAAGGATGGACAAAAATGGAAGAAGCAAAAGAACTTAACAAAGTACAGTCAGAAAAAGTAACTTTGTTTATTCATGGAAAAGAGCGTGAAATTAAATTTGGTTTTTCAGCTTGGGCAAAGTTGGAAAAAGAATACAAAGGCATTCAGAATCTTGAAAAAATGCAGAAGCAGATTGAGGAAACACCTTTTGAAACAATCCCTCATTTGCTTTTCCTTGGCTTGAAGGATAAATCTGCATTTACCGATTCTGAAGGCAATAAATATCCTGAAGTAACTGAGGAAAACATTCTTGAAGATTACGGAATGAAAGATATTCAGATGATAACTGAGGCCTTCACAAAAGCTCTTTATGGCTCTTTGCCTCAGGAAAACGAAACAGAAAAAAAACCGGAAGCGGAAGCATAAATGAATTTCCTTGGTCATACCTTTTAACTGAATGTTTGTTGATGGGTTTGACCGAGGAATACTTTTGGGAATCCGAGCCGAAAAAGATAATTGCTTTAATTGACCAAAAGAATGAAATTGAAAAAGTAAAACAGAAAAATTTAGCAATTTACATTGCAAGTTATGTTTGGGGAAAAGACCCAGACGAAATGGAAAAGAAAGAACGTGGACCAATTCCTGGTATTGATATACCTATAGATGAAGGCCTTATAAATAAATTAATGTAAGGAGAATGAAAAATGGCTGATGCAGATTTTAATGTAAAGGCGATAATTAGTGCCCAAACTTCTCAATTTGAAAAGGGAATGAAAAATGCTCAGTCTTCAGTTAATTCTCTTTCAAGTTCAATAAGTAATATTACAAATTTAGTGAAGAAAGCATTCGCATTTACTGGAGTTGCATTTGGAACAAAAGCAGTAGTTGATTTTGGAAAATCTTGCGTTCAATCAGCAAACCAGGCCTCAAAAGCATTTAACATTCTTGATAATACAGTTAGAGCAACCGGCGCTGATGCTTGGACTTCAACAGAAAAACTAGTTGAAGCTTCAAAAACTCTTTCAAATTCTACAAATTATTCTGTAACCGAAATTCAGAAAATGCAATCTGTTTTATTAGGATTCACTAATATAACCGGAGAAGCATTTGATGAAGCAAGCGATGCTGTATTGGATATGGCTACAGTTATGGGAATGGATTTAACATCAGCGGTTCAAACTGTTGGTAAAGCTCTTGATGACCCAATAACAGGCCTTGATTCTTTACGTAGACAAGGTTTCAAATTTACTGATGAACAAAAAGCTGAACTTGCTCAACTTGTAAGAAATGGGGAACAACTTAAAGCTCAAAAAATAATTCTTGATACTTTAGCAACATCTTATGGTGGAGCAAGTAAAGCCGGTCAGGATTCTTTTGCAAAACAAAGACATGCTATTGAAAATTTCCGAGATACTTTAGGGGGGAAATTGATTCCGGTAGTGCAAATTTTTGCAGAAAGAAGTTCAACGGCATTTAACAACTTAACTGAAATAATTTCAAAAATGGATTTTACTCCGGTAATAAATGTTGTGAAAAATTTAAATAACGTATTCACAAACACTTTTGAAAATATTTCAAATCGTTTAAGAAGCGTAAAAGATGAATTGATTGATTTTATTTCAAGATTTAATTTCAAACCAATAATTTCAGTTCTTGATACTTTAATTGGTGTTCTCGCTGGGGTTATTTCTAAAATTAAAGAAATCAATGCTCAAAAATTGGATACATTTGACAAATTAAAAGAATCTTTAGTTGATTTCAGCAATTCAGAAACATTTCAAAATATTGTCAATTTTATAAATAAAATCATTGACGCTGTTTTCTTCTTATGGTCTGAAGTTCAAGATGTAATAAATGAAATCAGAAATTTGGTTGTGGATAAAATCATCGAAATTTGGGGCAAAATAAAAGAACTTTTTCAAAATGGCCAAAACGCTCTTTCACAAAGCGGTCAGGACATCGCAAGCTGGGGGGATTTATTTTATGATATTTTGAATAACGCTTTTAGAAGTTTTCAAGACTTTTTCGGAATGATAAAAGCGTTAATTCACGGTGATTGGACTGTCGCTTGGCAATATGCAAAATTAACTGTAATGAGAATTACTGATAGTATTCTCAATTTGATTTCTACTATCGCAAACGCTTTCCCTAAGTTAATCAATGGAATGATTGACTTATTAAACAAACTCATTGGTGAAGTAAATAAAGTTAGAGGTTGGTTTGGTCAAGACCCACTTGGCTTGATTGAAGCTTTTGAAAGTGTAGACCTTTCAAAGAAATCCGGCCTTGAAGATAAAATAAAAGAAACTGAAAACAAGATTCAAGAATTAACCGGGAAATCTGCTGACATTACAATTGAAAATTTGAAAGGTGTTTCAACTAAATTTTCCGGATTTACAAAACATGCTTTAGGCGAAATTAAAAATTTGACTAGAGGAACAAAAGACGAATCTGAAAAACAAAAGAATTATTTTTCAGATACTTTTTCAGGTTTAGAAGATGATGAAAAAGATAAGTATGAAAAATTTTCTGAATGGGATTTGAAATTATTGAATCAGCGTTTAGATGGTTTAAAAGAATATTCCAAAGAATATCACGAAATAACTTTACAGATAATTGAGGAAGAGAGAAAGAAAGCCCTTGAGGCAGATAAAACCGGAGTTGAAAAAGATAAAATCAATGAATATTATAACAAAGAAATTGAAAAGGAAAATAAACGACACACTGAAGCCGTTATGGGTGAAGTTGGTCTTGTTGTAGAAGGTGTGAGAAACGCTTTTTCAAAAATCGCATCTTTTGTAAAAAATACTTTCTCAAAAATAAGTAATTTTATTAAAAACGCTTTTTCAAAAATCGCATCTTTTGTAAAAGAAACATTTTCAAAAATCGCATCTTTTGTAAAAGAAACATTTTCAAAAATAGTTAGTTTTTCTTCATCACTTGTTAAATCAGTAACTGGCCTTTTTGAAAAATTGTTTGATTTTAATCCTGACGAATTCATTGAAAAATTGTTAGGTATTGAAGATTCGATTTTGAGTTTCTTTCTTGAAACTCTTCCTAATTTACCAAACACTTTTGAATCGGCTTTTGAATCAGTTATAGTATTAATAGACAATTTAGTTTCTTCAATCGATTGGGGAAAAATGGCAGAAATATTATCTGATTTAATAAACAATTTCACATCTAACGTTCCAAGAATATTAGATGGAATTTTAAGTTTATTTTCTGATCTGATAAGTACATTATCGACAGTTCTTGTAGAATCATCGCCTTTAATTGTGAATGCAATAGGCGATATGTTTCAATCCATTCTTAATATTCTTCCCGGTTTGTTTGACAGCGTGAAAAATGCTTTAGTTTCTTTTGTTCAATCAATAGGAAATTATCTTAAAGAAAATCGTGAAACTTTATCAAAAGGATTTAGTGAATTATTTTCATCGTTATTTTCAAATATTGGTGAAGTTACAAAGAGTATATCGGAAAACATGCAACCGATTAAAAGTGTAATATCCGACACATTAAATTCTTTGATTACAGAATTAACAAATAATTTACCTGCAATTTTATCAAATCTTTGGGGTATTTTTAGTGGTATTGCTGCCGGAATTGTTGAGGGTTTAAATAAAGGTATGCCAGCGATAGAAAACTTTGCGAAAGAATTACCAAAAGTATTCAAAAAAATAATCGATAATATTTCAAATAATTTCACCGGTTTTGAGAATTTGTTGGATAATTTTGTCGGCATATTTGAAATATTTATAAATTCTCTTTCTGATAATGACATTTTATCAAATATAGCTGTTTTATTTGGACAGATTATATCGACTATAATCAGTTCAGTTGATAAAATGCTGCCGGTTATTGAAAAAGCTCTTAATGAACTTGTTCCTTCAATAGTGAATATTTTAGTCAATTTAACGAATTTAATTGTAAAAGAAGCTCCAAAAATATTATTAGAATTGATGAAAACATTAAATGAAAATTTACCCAAACTTATTGAAAGTGTAGTAAATTTCGTTGTAGAAGTAGCGAGTCAAATACCACAGATTTTGATTGATGTTTTACCAACTTTGGTAAATGGTGTAGTGAAACTTATTACCGAACTTGTGAAACGTCTGCCCGATTTGCTAAGTACAATTATTGACATTCTGCCCGAACTTATTCAGACAATTATTTATGCAGTTTTGGAAAATCTTCCTTTGATTGTAACCGCGGTAATGGAAGCAATTCCGAAAATCCTCATCTCAATAGTTAGCGGTGTTTTTGATTTACTTCACGATTTGGTTTTTGAAACTGACTGGGGAAAAATATGGACTGGAATTGTAGATACTTTGAAAGCAACGTGGGACGGTATCGGAAATTTCTTTTCAACAATTTTTGATAACTTAAAGAAAAATGTTTTTGAGCCTTTTGGGAGATGGTTTAAAAACTTATGGGACGGTTTGAAAACATGGTTCAAAAATCTTTGGGGTGGTTTTGTCGATGTAATTAAAACTCCGCTAAATGTTATGATTAAAGCGATAAACACCGTAATAAACGGAATGAATAAAATTTCATTTTCCATTCCTGATTGGGTTCCTTTAGTTGGTGGAAAGAAGTTTGGTATTCAAATTCCAAATTTACAGGAGCTTGCAGTAGGAACTCAAAACGCATATAAAGGCTTGACTTTGGTTGGTGAAGCTGGTCCAGAGCTTGTAAATTTCAGAGGCGGTGAGCAGGTGCTTAACAACCATAACACAAATAAAGCTCTTTCAGAAATGGGCAATAAATCAAATGTATTCAATGTGACTTTCAACAATACGCAGGATACAACTGCTTTTGCAATGATGACACAATTGAAACAGTATCAAAGAAATTTAGCTTTTAACGGTGTTTTGTAATTTAAAAATTTCAAAAAACAATTATAATTGTAATTACAAAGAACTATAAGGAGCGTAGAAAGAATGGAAAATTATGATGTTACAAAAGACAAAGGCAGAATTACAGTAAGAAATGTAATTGATGACCCGGAAACAAGAAAGGAACTCAATCCGAATGCAGAACAGTTAGACAAAGAAAACGGAATTGAGGATTAGAAACGAATCGGAGAGAGTTTAGAAAATTAGAGGTAAAAAATGCAGAAATTAATTTTTAAAAACGGCAATGGTGTTGAAATAGATTTGACTTCGGGTAATTACGGAATTACAGAATGGGATGGATTTTCGGGCGATGATTTGAATATTCAAAGTCAGCAGGTTCCATTTCAAGACGGCGCTGTTTTTCTTGACGCTCTTATGGAACAAAGAACATTGAATGTTACTCTTGCGATTCAGGACGATAATGACCTTGAAAAAAGATACCGATTGAGGCGTGAAATAATTTCTGTAATGAATCCGAAACTTGGCGAAGGGATTTTGATTTACACAAACGATTTTATTTCAAAACAGATTCATGTCATTCCTCAATTACCTGTCTTTCCGAACAAAAATTCAAATGAACCGGGAACTCCTAAGGCTTCTTTGAGCTGGTCTGCTTGTAATCCTTATTGGGAAGATTTGAAAGATACAGAAGTGACTTTTCAGTTGGGGCAGCAACCGATCATAAAAAATGAAGGTGATGTTCCTTGTCAGATTGAAATGGATTGGTTTACAAATTATGTTAAAAATGGTCGTGTAACGAACGTTACCCAAAATCAAAAAATAAAATACAACGGTGATTTGAATGACAGTTTGAAAATTGTAACGGAAGTTGGTAAAAAATCCGTTACTACAGAAAAAATGGAATTTGATGTAAGTAATATCGGGGTAAATTTCCACAGTATTTGTTTTAGTACAGAATTAAACTTGTTTGTAGCAGTAGGTTCTTCTGGAATAATTCTAACAAGTTCTGACGGAATAACTTGGACAAGTAGAACAAGTGGAGTTTCAACTATTTTATATGGCATAACCTACTCA
>Ga0265298_10000962_pt1 | contig 42901 bp, 73 predicted proteins | sample AusTroGonzalo_MG_3_FD_193486 | JGI IMG/M metagenome (GOLD analysis project Ga0265298, IMG submission 193486) | Bovine rumen microbial communities from tropical cattle in Woodstock, Queensland, Australia - Gonzalo_01 | ecosystem: Host-associated > Mammals > Digestive system > Stomach > Rumen ... | reverse complement strand
AAATAAAATCGCTTGGCGTGACGAGGAAGGTAGAGTCTTTTTTAATCTTTGTGGCTGGAATACAAAGACTACAAAAGATAGGTTATCAGCTTTAGGAATATGGATAACTCAAAAGAACTGGAGAATTTATTATCGCGGTAATGAAATTGAGAACAATAAAAATTATTCCAGCGATGTTTTTGTAAACAAGGACGCTTAATAGCGTCCTTAACTTTAAGTGAAATGATGGGGAGAATAAGATGACAGAAACACAAAAGGAAAATAAAGAAAGAAAAACGCCAGCACAAACGCTGGCTGAAACGTTAAAAAATATGATGTCTAACACTGATTTGCCGTGGACAAAACCGTGGATTGTTATAGACCATCAGAATTTAGAAGGTCATATTTATACAGGAATGAATAGTCTATTTGTTTCACTTGCCGCTATGGCAAAAGAGTTTAAGTCTAAACGTTGGGGGACATACGACCAATGGAAACGGGCGGGATTCATTGTTTCACAAGGCACAAAGTCAGTAGCAAGAATCGCAACACCGCTTAAATGTAAAGTTAAATCGAAGATAGATGAAGATACTGATACCGATAGTGAATTTGTCGAAGAAGAACAATGGTTTAATCGGTGGAAAATGTATGCCATATTTAATGGCGACCAGATTAAAGGATATGATTCGACTAACGAATTTAATATCGCAAAGAAAGAATCTTTATCATTAGATAAGTTTGATTTAATGGTAAAGAGATACGGTATACCGATTGTAAGTAATCGTGGTTGTTGTTATTATCCTAAAGAACATAAGATTGGGATTCCGGAACGGAGTTTGTTCCCGAATGATAGTGATTATTATTTGTCGTTAGCACACGAATTAATACATAGCACAGCTAAGTTTACAGGAAGAAAAGAGGGAAAACAAACAAACGTCTTTGGAAGTGTTGAGTATTCCAGAGAGGAAGTCGTTGCTGAAATAGGTGCGAGTCTTTTATGTAAAGAGTTCGGTTTACAATACACATTTAAACCGAATAACATTGTTTATATTAAAGGCTGGCTAAGTTCGGCTATGGAAAATGGAAACTTGTTTATTCAACTTTGTTCTAAAGCTGAAAAGGCAGTTAAATATTTGAAGCGTTTTATTTAAAAAGGAGAAATAACTATGAATAAAAGATATTTCTTAACTGGAAGCGCAAGCGGTGCATATTTTATAAATAAAAATAATAAAAATACTAATAATAAGTTAGTTGTTCGTCATCAAGTTTATCTTGAACATTATCCAAACAGAATAATAGCTTGGTGTTTGTTACTTTGTAACGATGGCACAGTTTTTTGGACGAATAAAAAAATTGAAGAAGCGTTATTGAAACAAGACTTTGCAATTACTATACAGTTTTTTGTGAATAGTCCTTGTGTTAAAATGAAAGGCGATTTTTTATTGTCAATGTTTGACCCAATTAAATACGGTTTTAGTTGGCTAAGTAATAAACATTGTTCATCATAAAGGAGAGTGAAATGGAAGAAGAAAAACCTAGTTATTACGCTATTATTCCTGCCAATGTTAGATACTCTAACGTAACAGCAAATGCAAAGTTATTGTACGGAGAGATAACAGCACTTGCGAATAAGACAGGAGTTTGTTACGCCAGCAACAGATACTTTGCTGAACTGTACGGAGTAACAACAGTAAGTATATCTAAATGGATTAAGGAATTAATTGATGCCGGATTTATACGGTCACAGATTGTCTATAAAGACCATACAAAAGAGATAGATAAACGCCTTATCTCAATAGCGAACAATGATTTAATAGGTATAGAAGAAAAGTTTAATACCCCTATTAAAGAAAACTTTGAGGGGGGTATTAAAGAAAAGTTTAAAGAGAATAATACAAGTATTAATAATACAAGTATTAATAATAAGAAAGAAAATAAAAAGAAAGAAACGGAACAATTAATCAAAGAAGAATTAGAGAGGTGCAATATGTATGGGAATTGGGAAAGTGTAATCAATACTTTTATAGATTATCGTATTGAAAGAAAAAAGCCATTGACAAGTAAAGGATTGATTCTTATGGTGCGTAAGTTAAAAGAATTAACAGGCGGTGATATTGACCTTGCTGAACAGATAATAGAACAGTCGATTATAAACGGCTGGCAGGGGTTGTTTCCATTACAGAACAACAAAGCAAGGGGTAATAATAAATCGTTTATCAGCGACAATTATAATGCCGCTATGACTTATTCTGAAAAGAATCCATTTGACTAACGGGGAGAAAAGAAATGAAGTACAATGTCTATGAAGAAGATTATGATGAAATGGAAGATGGTTTCAAAGTTTATTTTTGTGGCTGTCTTATTGCCGAGGGCTTACAATTTGAAAACTTTGGAGAATTGTATGAGTATGCAAAGCGACTCGAGAAACATTACAATCTGAAAAAGGTTGTGTTCTCTGAATACGATGAGGACGATGAGGGAAAACCAGAGCCGGAAGATGACGAGGACAAAACGCTATTTAAAGTACGTCATTATGAGAATGATAATTATGGCATCGTCGAAGTTGATTGGTTTAAAGATGATGACTTTGATTATCTAGGATTTTGAGAGGTGAAAGATGTTGAACAAGGAAACATTTAACCAATGTTATTTGATTGCTAACAAGTGCGTTGGTTATGACAAGCCGATCGAAGCGGCTACACTTAACGCTTTGTATTCGGTAGCTAAAGACCTTATGGACGAAGAAGAATTTAAGTCCATAACAAAGAAAGTTATAGCAGAATGTAAATCGTATGGACAGCCGTTGCCACCGTGTGAATGGATTAATCGGAGAACACTATCACCGCAAGTACAAGAAGCAATACAAGATATGATAGAGTCTATTCCATCAATCGTTGCCTCTATGGAGTATGACAAACTAGCACTTGAACACTGGATTGAAAACCAGTTTACAGATGCACAAAAAGCAATAGCAAAAGAACCGATATTCGTAAAAGCAATAAACGATTATAAGAATACTGGAAGTATTAAAGGTGATATTGCAAAAGACTTGTCAGTTATAGTGTTACAGAATAACACTCAATATTATTTGGAAAAATCCGAAAATAAATTATTGACAGATAAATAAATTATTGTTAAGATATAAACACTAACATCAAAGGAGACAAAACAATGAAGAAAGTATTTGAAAAAGGTGACATTTTAAAAGACGAAAACACCGGAAATATCTTTATGTTGCTTAACTATTCTATTATGGAGGGCAAGGACGAATACGAAACGATGGCTTGTCTTTGTCTTAAAGGTGAAACCATTTCAACTGGATTGTGTGTAACATTTCAATATGCTTACTTAGACCAGTTAAAATATATCGGTCGAGATGTTTACCATTGCGGAGTGGCTTTGGAGACTATGGCAAAAACAATTTTTGATAAGATAAATTAACAAACAAAGGAGAGATAAGATGAAAACTTTTATTCAGTATGAAATTGGAGATGTGTTAAAGGATAAAGACGGCGGATTAAAATTAATTGTTTTAAGAACAACAGCTAAAGATGAATATAATGAGCCAGTATTATTGTTGGGATTAAACTCTGGTTTATTCGTCCGTTTTACAAAAGACTATCTTGAATCAAACTTTGAGTTTTTTCGTAACGAAAAAGAATGGGTATTTGATAAAGGAGATAAGATGGCGGCTGAAATGCTTGCCATATTAAATGGAAACAAAATAGAGAAAGGAGAATAAAAGATGACGAATATTAGATTATTAAATGCAGACGAAATTGAATGCCGTGTATCACAAGTAACGGCAAAAGGTTGTCAGATATTATTGTATAAGACAGCTAGAGTTGACAGAGCTATACTCGATGAAGTCTATGGAGATTTGTGGGTCAATGACTTTAAAGTTATTGACGGCAAGATGTATGGCGGAATCGGTGTCTGGAATAAAGAACTGAACCAATGGATATGGCGTTGGGATTGTGGAGTTGAAAGTAATACCGAAGCCGAGAAAGGACAGGCAAGTGACGCATTTAAAAGAAGTGCTTTTAAATTTGGTATCGGTGTGGAACTCTATACAGCACCGTTTATTTGGTTGTCATTGCCGACAGTTAAAAATGATAAGGGAAGATATGAATTGCAAGATAAGTATATAAGATTTGAAGTAAAAGAAATATCTTATGACAGCAATCGTAGAATTAAAGACCTTGTTGTCGTTGACAGCAAAGGCAATACAGTTTACTCAACAAAGAAGATTGCAAACAAAAAGAAACTAGACGGAGAATTACCGCCAGTTAAAAAGGAAGATGACGACTTGAAAGCAAAGTTGTTATCCAGATATGAGAAGTGCTTAAAATATATTAACGACAAGCCAGAGAACATAACCAATATGATTGAAGCCGTTGCCGGACTTGCCGCTGATTTGGCAGGAGCGGGATTGGAAGTAGAAGCCGACAAGTTAAGAATTATTATTGAGAATGAAAGGAATAAATAATGACTAAAATGTTTTTTGAAAAAGAAGTTTTATCACTCGTTGAAATGATTGACGCTTGCTATGACGAGGAAACAGGTGAGTTTAAGGAAGAAGATAAATCTATCCTTGATGGACTGGCACAAGAGGAAATTGCACCTTGTATGGAACGGTATAAAAAAGCCAGTGAATACTACAAGTCGCAAGCTGATTTGATTGCCGAGGAAATTAAAAGGTTACAGGCACGGAAAAAGATGTTTGAGAACAAAACGAATCGCTTGAAAACAAGATTGCTGAACGCAGTAAATCTGTTAGGTGGTAAGTTTAAGACAACATTTTATACCTTTAGCAAAAGGATAACAAATAGCATTGATGTCAATGAAGAAATGATTGACTATTCAAAGTTACCTGCCGATTGCTACAGGGTTAAGTATGAAGCCAACAAGACAGCTATCAAAGAGCATTTGGATAAAGGCGAGTCGTTTGCCGGTGTTACCGTTAAGCAAACGGAAAGTTTATCTGTAAGGTAGGTGTGATATGACAGCGATTATTATTCCGAATGAATATCTTGTAGATAATAAAGACAATAAAGATTTAATCATAGACCATAGAGATTTATTCGCCATGTCACAAACTCGACAGGGTAAAACAATCATATCTTTTCAAGTGATTAAAGATAATGAGTATAAGATTAGAGATGTTGAGATTGATTTAAGAATATGGGAAGTATCTTGTATCATAGCAGATTGTATTAGAGGGGAGAATTACTGATGTTATCACCAAGAGCGTTGGAACATAAACGCAGATACACAGCACGGTTTATTCGGGAACAAAAATTAATGGGAATTAAATCCCGTTGCACAAGAATAGATGATGCTGGTTGGGAATACACCAAAGCGTTTATGAGATTTATGAAGAAAGTATGCAATAAGAAAGTCGGTGATTATTGTATGCTAATGGACGCCGACACAAAAACAATTACATTTAAACTTAAAGAAGAGATTGAAGCAGAGAAAGGACAAGAAAATGAGTTATGATATTAATAAAATAGTTGTTAGCGGTAGAGTTGGACACGAAGAAAAGAACGAAGAAAAGCAGACAGTTAAGTTTACGCTTGCTAACACCTATGAAACAAAGAACAAAGACGGCAAGTACGATAAGAAAACAAGTTGGTTTAACTGTATTGCCTTTGGTGCGTATGCAATGAAAGTTATCCATAAAGGTTATCGTTTAGCCGTTACGGGAAAGATTTTTATTGAAGAATATAAAGACAATGACGGAAACAATCAGAAGTATACCAAGATTATTGCCGATGATTTAGTAGTGTTAGACGATAAGAAATCGGATAGCGAAGCCGTTGACGGAACGCAAGCAGTTAAAGACAAGATGAAAGACAAGTTGGAATCATCAGCCGGAGCGATGAAAGTTGTATCACAGAACTATGAAGATGACGACAAGATTCCGTTTTAGTGAGGTGTGATATGAAAAGAGAAATGGCAGTTGTATATTTTACAAGTGATGAGATTGTTCACGAGTGCAAAGGCGGTGTTTGTATGTTCCGCAAAGAAGCCACAGTGCCGCCGAAGTATGTCACGGCTATCGTAGATAATACCAAGACAGCATATAGAACTATTATCCGTTGGAAGTATATTAAAGACCAACAGATAACAGTTAAAATGTCTATGCAGGAAGTAATAAAAAGACTTGTAAAAGCTATGGAGTTGAATGAAAAAGAGTATGAAAAAGATATGGAGATTGATTGACAAGCATGATGTAGCCGTTACTATCTTATCGGTGGCGGCTATGTGGAGCATAGTTATCATAACAATCATAGGAGAATAAAAATGGAAATGAAAGATACAAATTATAGCATTGATTGGGATGCCGAAAAGAGATGTTTTATTATTGACGGCAAACCATACTTGCCAAGAATAGTAAACAGTATTGATAAAGATTATTTTATAAGACTTATGATAGTGCTCGCTATCATACAGATTAATCTTCTAATAATAATTTATAGAGTAGGTGAAATATTGGAGAAGTTAAAATGATTAGAACAAAAGATGCCGAGTTAAATTTTCATAGATTATTTATCATTATGGAATATATTAAATCAATATCTATGGATTATACCAGCGGCAATAGTCATAAAGCTGATTACTTTATTGAGTTCTTTAATGAATTATTGACAGAGCTTATCGAAGATAATAAGGGAAAAGGTATTACATTTCACGACCATAAAACACTAGAAAAAATGGAGTATCATAAAGTCGGTATGTGCTTATCTACTTTTTCCGATTTATTTATGCACGATGTAAAAAGAATAGAGTTTAAAAACTATGTTATGAAAACCATTGATAGAATATATAGAGCCTTGAAAAAGAGGAAAATTGATTATGAAGATGTTGAAAAATTACTTAATATCTTTAAAGATGAAGTATATCTAACCATTGAAAAAACAATACTGGAATATCAAGTGGACGATTATGAAGATATGATTAACGAAAAGAAATATAAACTCGAAAAAGAATTAGGAGAAAAGAAATGCTAATGTTATATGCAAATAGAATAGAAAACGAAACTTATCTATCAACAGATAGTCTTGAAAGAATAATAATCGACAAGTCTTGTATTGAATCAGTTGCAACAACATTAAATCCTGATTTCCCGATTGTCTTATATGTTAAGCTAAATAAAACAGGATATAGAATAGAACTAAAACCGAATAAAAACTTTTATACTATCGCTGGATTCTTTGAATATATAAGAGATTATTCCGAGATAGATTTTGAAACAAATGAAGTGCTTGTAGAGAAACAGAAAACAGATAAAGAATATTATGATGAGCTTATAATAAATTTAGAAGAAGCAAATAAAAAACTTGATGAATTAAAAAAGATGATTGATACAACAGGACTTTATAAGGAGAAAGACAATGAAGATTAAAGCAAAAACCATAACTAATTTTAACAATCGTAAATACAATGGCGATTATCCGCACGACTTAATTATTAATACTGATAAGATAATATCCATTGTAAGAGATTTTGGCGTAGAATTTACTATGCCTGTAAGAACTTATGACGTATTAATCGTTACGTTTTTAACCGACAAAGGAAATAGAAATACCGTTGTCTATAAAGGCGAACTAAAAGATTTAATTGGAGAATAATAAAGGAGATTTGGTAATGAAAAAATATGAAATCGAAGAAGATGATTTAATGCAATTAATAATTGATAGTTTAACATTAAGAGATTTATACATAGGTGATGGATATAAATATATTGAAAGTGATGAATCTGACGAAGCAATAATAAAAGAAGCAGAAAACAATATAAAAGAATATAAGGAGATTAACAATGACATACAAGGAAGTTAAAGAAGCGTATAATCAATATCTTAATACGATTGAAGCCGATAGAGGAGAATAACAATGAATATAAAAGGAGAACTAATTAAAGAATTTGAGGGGTTTAAAGCATATCCTTACAAATGCCCCGCAGGTTACTGGACTATCGGTTACGGTAGCAGATATTATCCAAGCGGAAAAGAAGTCGCGGCTGATGATAACTCTGTAAATGAGAAAGTCGCTGATGATATATTGCAAGCGTATCTTAAAAAACACGTCTTGCCTGTATTGGAAAAGATGCCGTATGAGATGACACAAGGACAGATAGAAGCTCTTGCCAGTTTGATTTACAATATTGGTGGTGGTGCTTTTCTTAACTCTAAGTTATACAAAGCGATTAAGAAAGGTGATAACGAAGCTATCTTTAAGGAATGGAACTGGATTAAAGCTGGTGGCGTTGTTTACAAAGGTCTTGTTAAAAGACGAGTCGCTGAACTTAACTTATGGTTTAACGGTGATGAGTGAAAGAACAATATCAAAAAGCAAAGTGAAAGAAGTATATAATTACTTTCTCGAACACTTTGAGAAATGTGGATTCACTCAAAAAGAATTTGCGTGGATTAAAACAATGGCTTATATTAAAAATTATGGCTCTATCTCTCCAGAAGAAGCAAGTCAAGTTATGATTAAAGCTGGATTGATAAAGCCGGAAATATGAAAGGACGTGTTATTATGAATAATGAAATTGAATTAAAAGAAGAAGAAAGAACTAAATGTGAAGTATACAGCCGCGTGATGGGTAAAGTGTGATAGCCCATTTAAAATCATTTCTAATAGAAATCGAAAACAAGATATAATCTTGCAACGATGAGGAAAGCTAAAGTCGACAGACTTATTCTGAAAGGATATAAAAAATGTTTAAAAGAAAATATAGTTTAAAAGAAGATGTATTTGACACATTGACAAGTGATTCAGCATATTGGATTGGTTATCTATATGGTGACGGTAATTGCACAAGAGAAAATAGAATAAGATTATGCTGTGCGGAAAAGGATAAAGAGTTGATTATCGGATTCAGAAGTTTTGTTGGTAGTATTGATAAACCGATTAAACACTTTTTGAATAATGGTAAATATCCTGCCGTTTCTTTTGACGTAGGAAGTTGGAAGATGAAAAAAACATTATCTAAATATTCTTTAAACAAAAGAAAGGAACAAAGAGGTTATCTTAATATAGACTTATTACAAGATGAAATTGCTCCGCATTTTATAAGAGGGTTGTTCGATGCAGACGGTTGCTTTTATTATGACGGATTGCATAAAAATCATCTATTCGCTGAAATCACAGGATATATGCCAATCTTGCATAGTATAAAATCTATACTTGTAAGACACAAAGTTATAAGTGAAAAGAAAAAAATCGTCAAAAATGGTTCTGTATTCAGAATTAGAATGGCAAAAGGCGATTGCTTAAGACTTATAAAATTTTTGTATGGCGATAATCCCAGATATTTTTTAAGAAGAAAATATGGGATTGCAAAAAGCTACCTTGACAGACTAAATGAAATGACTCCTAAAGGAGAAGCAATAGTCGAAAATGTATCACAGACCAGTATCCCAATGGAACAAAGGAAAGAGAGCTGAATTTAAAGAAAGGAAATATTACAATATTGACAAAGCCTTTAATAGTTTATTAAAATATAAGAAGACGGTTGGTGACGGCAATGGATAAAAACATAGATAATCAGAAAACAGTAACGTATGAAATTATACATAGTATTATAACGACTATGCTTATTCCTGCTTTTGGATATTTGCTTATGCAATTAAACGATGTCAAAAAAGAATTTTCTGATTATAAAGTTGCCGTTACACAGGAATTAGGAAACAAAGTATATCGTGCTGATTTGGATAGATTAGAAACAAAGATAGACGATTTAAGAAACCTAGTTATTTCTGAACTTATTAAACCTAAAAAATAATTTACAATGGGAGCTGAAATATGCTCCCATTAAATATCAATGCTAGAGTAGTTTATTTGACCGTACAATGTGGTTAAATAATTTTAGCTAAATCTAACACTTAAACTAAAAATACTAACAGGAGAATAAAGAAATGACAGATAATATTTTTAAAGATAAGATTCTGAAAGAAATTAAAAATACATTTCCAGAATTTAGAATAACTATACTTTTTAAACATTATGTAAGGGAAATTATAAATAATATTTTTGAAGAGATAGAGGGTGACTATGATTATACAAAAGACGATATTAAAAAATATAATCCCAGTGATTTTACTTTAATAGATTGTGCTTTTTATTTAAGGAACGTACATAAAGTCGGAGATGAATTATATCCTAAAGATGTGAGCTTATTCTTTAGATTAAAAAGGGTGATTAAAAGCGATATTGTTAGATTCCTAGCTGAAAGAGAATGTTGGAAATGTAGAAAAGAATTAATGGAATATGTTACAGATAAAAACGCTTTAGAAAAGGAGAAACAAGATGACAAATAAAATTTTACAAGAACGCTTTGAAGAAGTTAAAAATGATACTTGTAGTTTACTAAGATTAAAAGGTGATTGTTTGATGACAAAAGTATCTCTTGATTTTTTTTTGAGAGTTAAAAGGAAAAGGCTCTTTGAAGCTTATAAAGAATATAAGGAAAACGTTAAAGAAGAAAAAAAAGATATTGATGAGATAATCAAGAACATAGACCTTATGATTGAATTTAATACAGAAGCTAACAAATTTTAAAGGAAAACAAGATGACAAATGATATAGAGGGGGTATTATTGATTATAATTGCCTTACAGTTAGTTATTTTATTTGCGATATATATTTGTTACCGCCGATTATTTATCCGCACCACAGGTCAAATAAACCGTCTTATAGATACCACAAAGATTAAAGTAAACTTTTATATTCATAATCCATCAGAGTTAAAAGAATATAAATTAGATTGCAAGCGTACTATGCTAGGCAATTATGATGTAGAGATTTGGTAAAGGAAGAAAACAATGATGTATTTTATTATCCTTGTCAGCGGCTTTGGTCTATTGATGTTATCCTGTATCATTTATTTATGTAAAGAGGCAGGTGAATTAAATAAACAGATTGAGATAGACAAAGAACGTGACAAACAATTAAAGGAATCCAAAGACAATAACTTAAAGTCAGATGAAGAATTATTAGAATGGCTTGAAAAGCAAAAGAAAAAAGAGGGGAAGTAATGTCAAAGAATAAATACATTTATAACAATGCTTTTGTCAGAGATATATTACCGCCCAGACAATACCACAGATTCGCTTATAACGTCAGAGAAAAGTTTATGACTATCGAACAGGCTTACAACGAAGCTACTAAAGAAAAGACTTATTATAAACATAACGGTAAAATTATAAACAAATTATTATCCAGACGTGAATATAATCTGTTTCAGTACGCTTTGCACAAAAAGAAGTTAAGGGTAGAAGAAGCATATAACTATGCAATCAGCAGGAGATGAAATGATAATGTATAAAGTCTATGGTCGCAGGATAAAGGAATATGATTTTCCAGATGAGCCGGACGATTATTCCGAAGAACCGTTTGTGTATATGATGAACATTGAAGCAAAAGACGATGATGATTGTAACCGAATCGTTAAGTCAACAGGATTAAGAGAATACCAAGTGCTTGTATTTCCTGAAGATGAATTGAATTAAGAAAAATGGCGGGGCTTAACACCTCGCCATTCTTGTCTGAACAATATATATAAAAGAAAATCTAACTATTATGGAGAATAATTAGATATTATTCTTATAACATAAAAATAATTGGTTGGCAACAATTATTCTGTAACAACAGTTTTTTATGCCACAATCCCAATAAAAAAAAGCAGGAATCAAAAAACTCTTGACTCCTGCAATTACTCATTATATAGTATAAGTTGAAAACCACTTATTAGTATAAGTTGACTTGCCGAGTCTGTCAATAGAAAAAAATAAAAAATATGTGACAGATTTAAAATGTGGGAAAAAGTAGTACCACTTCTTATCGCTGGTTAAATATCGGAAAGAGTCAGGAATCCCTTTAGGGATAATATATACGTTTGATTGTAAGGACGTGTATATAAGTGGGGAAATACCCCGACCGCCAGAATCCAAGAGATTGATAACGCTTCTGACTTACTACACAGGCTGACCCGTAGTTGTGTGCCAACACTAGGAAGTTTACAAGATATGCTACAACGGAACTCGTAACAAGGGAGATGTAGTAAATAGTTATTCCTTATAGGGATAACTATACCCTCCAAAAATCTGAAAACAGTGTGATATTTATTGTCTAATCTTAACCGATGAGATAAAAAATTAGACAAAGTTAGACAAGATTTAGACGAGATTTAGACGAGTGAAAATTACCAGCAAGTTAAATAAGATTGAAAAATCAATTATTTAACCATTTATTATATAAAATAGGCTCGTGGTGAGCAAGTTAAACCAGTATTGATGAGAAAAGTAAAGAGGTGATAACTGGAATTACCACCTCTGCGATATAATATTACAAGAGTAAAAACGATGACAAGTCGCTTTCACAATAATAATGATAACATAGTGATTAATAATGTCAAGGGATAAAATTAAAGGCGGCTGACTGGAGAATCAACCGCCGAGATTAACAAACTTATAAAGGAGTCTTTTGTGGAAAACAAATGACTAATTATAGGATAACAGATTATTAGTTATTGTCAAGACTAATCTTTACAGTTATTTACATAATCCATTTTATTAAGCGTACAGAGTCTAAACAATTCTCTGTCTATTGAATATAACGATTCGCATTGTTCCGCTGTCGGTTCTCGATACCAAACACATTCACTTGTATTTAATCGAGTCGTGCAAGCAGTGATAAGTGTTATCGCCAATAAAAATAATGTTTTCATTTCTTTAATTGCTCCAGCCATTTCTTTAAATCTTCATCAGATAGATTATCTTTTTCTTTTGCGGCTTGTCTTTGCTTTTCTCTTTCCTCGTCAATGTCTATCTGATTCTGTAATTTTCCATTATCTTTACAGACCATTGTTATTAGATATAACATTAAGCCGCCAAAAAATCCCATTAATAATAAAAAATATGTCATCAGCAAATTACCAGCAAATTAATATGTTATTGTTTTTTCTGTATTTTTATCATTACAACATTGTCGTTTTGTATTAGTCCGGCAAGTTAATGATGCTCTACGGATTTAATATCAACGGTTATTTGTGATGTTTGACCGTATGCGGATAATAAATCCTCTAAAAACCTTTCCAATCTATCTCCTATAATACCAACCAAAATAGGAGTTGGCGAGCAACTATCTTTACTCGCCGTTTCCTGTATCACTTCTATATTATATTTAATAATATTCATTTCTTTACCATAAAAGAAAGACGCAGGGCGGTTTTAAAAACCAGCATACGATATAGACGTACTCCCTGCGATGTTTCCATTATATTATTTATCTTTGTTTTCTTCAAGGACTTTCTTGTCATCGCTCTTAAAAGCGGTAGAGAAGAAATCCAATACAGATATAATCTTATACAGGATTTTGTCATCTTTATCAGTTTTAGTCCATTTGACAATAATCGTGCAAATAGCAACAACAGCACCATAAATAGATAAAATGTCCTGATAATGTTCTTTAACCCAAGTAATAACTTCGTTCATATCTTTTCTCCTATAAAAGTTTATGTAATTACATATTAAAATATTTTTGATTATTTTACAATAAAAGAAAATTTACCATTGACTACCATTTATTATTATTCTATTATCTATTCCGTAAGTTAAATTAAAAAGGAAAGGCGTCATCGTCAGTCAGTCAGCGATAGAGCTTATTCTTAAAACTTATAATCAGCGAAAGAGGAGTTGCGGGATACTCCTCTTTTTATTTAACACAAAATTAAACCCAAAGCCAAAAACGCTCCCATACAATATTCACCAAACTCTGTTACTAATCCCCACGGTTTATAATGCCAGCCGACAGCGTATGCTCCGGCAACACCTAATCCGACTAACAAGAATAATGGATTAAACCAATAGACAATCATTAATAAAGGATAAGTATATCTGATTGTCATATATGCAAAGTCATACTGGTATTTATACCATTTATCTTCTGGAAATACTTTGCATAATAATTTCCCAATCAATCCATAATCATCTATTTCTTTCTGAGACGGTGGATAACTATGCCCCATATCAAAGCCGCTATAAAAAGATAACGTATAAAAGCATATCTGCAAAGCCAAAGCACAATAGCCAGCCACATACGGATTAAAACCTTTTACATAAAACATATAACCAAACAATGCCAACACATTGATTATATGTAATACGATTCTGTGTTTCAATAATGGCAATCCGAATCCGTCATCGCCAAAAGCTCTCCGCCAGATTGATTCAAAAGGCACAAACAATATCTTAATTAACAACATTCATAATCTCCAAAAGGAATAATAGCCGCCGACTCGTGAACGGCTATTTAACAAAAAGTAATCAGAGATTTTCTATTCCTTTCTTAAAAAAATGTTAATAATATCCGAGCCAAAATTCTGTAAATAAAAGCCCTCTGCTGACTGGACAAAGGGCTTCACTAACATCTAAAGAAGAATAAACAATGACTTTGTTTATCCATTTTCTATATTAAAATATATATCTTTTGTTGTCAACAAAAAGTTATTCTAATTCACCTAAAACGCCGTCAAATATGGCATCATAGTTATCTTTCCAAGTGCTGACATTAGTTGAAAATTCCGCTTTTGTCTCTCCCGTGATAGTCACCGATATTAATTTATCCTCACTAATCTTCGGAATCCCTAACACAGCTTTATATGAGCCGTCACTATAAACGGTCACTTTGTAATTCGGAACAAACGGAGTCGGCTCTGGTTCTGGTTCAGGTTCAGGTGTAGGGTCATCTGGTTCAATATCATCTTCGGTCATTATATCACCCCCTTATCAATCTCCATTTATCCTAACACTATTTTCCGTTTCATTCAATCGTCTTTCCAATTCCTTCTTTACTTCATTATCCAATTCGCTTATTGTCTTTTCCCTGTCATTACCTTTTGCAAGCTGTAAAATATTGTATAATGACAGTAAATCTTTTTCATACAGATTATATGGAAAACCTTTGTTCATTTTTTAATTTCTCTCTATAAAAATCTTCCCACTCTTTTTCTCTACGCTTCTTATTCTTTATCGTTAATCGGTACGCTTTTTCTTGCGAGCCGCACTCTTTATATTTATGATAATAATAAGCCCTGTCAGCAACGCATTTAAATCGCCGTGCAATAGGTATTCCTTTGTAGTAGTGTTGAATATACCCGTGATTATTTTTCCTATTGTCTACGCCGTTTAAAACCGATTCCACGGCATCCCTTAAATCCATACCTTGTTTGTATCTTTTAATGCAAAGATTATAACTGTGTTCTTTTTCAAATAAACTAAACACGGAAACACCATCTAACATATATTTTATATTCTTTGGAGCTGTGCTTTTTCTTTTCTGTATTGTTCCCATCTCTTTTCTCTCGCCTTTATTGTTCTTAATGTTGCTTCAACTGCGTCTTTAACTTTCATCTTCTTCACGCATCTGTTGTTATAAAATACGTTTCTATCTGTCTTATTTGTAAATATTTCTCTGATAGATACACCATTATAATAATACTTTCGATTAAATGCACTATCTTTCTTCCTGCGTAATCCCCCTCTTGTTTCTATCGTTTGTTGATATGCTTTCTGTATACTCATCTTTTTCTTGTGGATTAATACTTGAAAGTATCCGTAATCTTTTTCACTTAAAAGTTTGTATATCGGTTCTCCATTAATATTATATTTTGATTTCTTGTACTTCCTTTTATCTAAAGTCTTTTTGGTATGAATATATGCTTCTGTCGGATTCATTCCTTTTCTATGAATCAAATAAAGAAAATACCCGTAATCTCTCTTTGTTAGCAAAGTGACTACGGGTACATCATTAATCAAATATTTAGTTACATTTAACATTTGTTATCTCCGTTATTAAAAACGGATTTATTATAACAAATAAAGTTTATTTTTTAAACAGTTATTTCTTCCCACACGATTGATTTTACTTCTTCTACTGTTTGAGCATTGTTTACCGCATCTTTCTTTGTTCTGTATTGTGCGTGACAGGCTTGTGAATGAGAAGCTAACGCGGCTAACAATCCGTTCATATCATCTTTATCTAACGTTACATCTTCATTATCATAATCTGTCCAATCTATCTCAAAAGAATCACCGATTGCATTTGCTAACAAAACGGTATCCGTTATACGCTGACAAGATATACTATCAGAATCATATTTGTGACCGTCATAAACAAAATAGTCTTGTTCGTTTCTATCACGTTCTGATTTTAATTCAGCTATCTTTTCTGATTTAGCGTGTTCTAAAGGTTCTTGTGGTGCGTAACCTTTTAAATACCAATCACAGCCATCATAACTTTTTTCTACTTCGTAAAGTTCCGCCGAAAAGCCGTTTTCAACTGCTTTTTCTGCTGTCATACTGTCGTCAATATTTACGTTCACAAGTTTTGTTTTTTCATTTACAATTTGAATATGTTTTAACATTAATCAGCTCCTTTAAATGGATAAAAATAACTCTTCTGTATTGTAGCGGCTCCGCTTGATTTTGCAACAATATCACCTTTTTGAACAGGGCAAACGATAGTCGCTCTATACAACTGACAGTTGCCGACAGCTTGTCCGTTGACAGACATATACAGAGATGTATTCGCGGCGTTTGATTCGACAAACAAAATCCCACTTTTTGTCGCCGTCCACGGGAAAGAGGAAGATGAAAGAGAAGTCCCCGCTGAATAATCTAATGTCCCCCAGTTCGTAACTTTATTTTGAAGTAAAGAATCATTATCTATATTAACAAAGTTTAATTCTCCTTCTTCTGGTATATGACTTAAAAAAGCATCATCAGTTTCAAAACGATTAATCGTTATAAGTTTTTCTGAATTAATTGGTTCACTCATATTTTACCTCTTAATAGTATTTTGCTAATTCTGGTATTGTCGTAGTTGGTTTAAATTCTGTGATTCTTTTGTTAGTATTATCCCACGAAAAATAAGCTAACGCCATCCAATCGGTATTTTCTCCCCACGCACTATTAGCACATCTATACATTTGATTCCTTTTTGGTTGATACCATAAAGAGCCGTTACTAATCGCAGGCATATCATCTTTCATAAAGTAATTAACATTATAGCGTAAAGTATATAATGAAGAAGGACTAATAACTCCTATCCCTGTCATATTTTCATCGTAATTTATTGTACAAACAAACCACTTTATGTCAGAATAAGTTGTAGTTACATTATTAGGAGTATTATCCGCATTAAATCCATTACCTACTACTGTCGTCTGAGGTAAAGTAAAGAATCCGTTTCCCATACAACCGCAAAAGGTAAAAGGAACAAAATCAGTATACCCGTAACCTGCTTTCCAATGAGCCATACCTACTGTTATTGTAGAATCAGCAATACTAAAAGTAGAACCGCTATCAGCTGAATACCTTACAAGATTATTAGTGGTATCCCACCATACTATCGTCGTTTGAGAGCCTGAATTATCATAAGCACTACCTAGGCAAAGTATTTTTGTATTCCATGGATAAATCGAGTTACTAACAGAACCAGTAGTTATAAAATATGTTTGGTCAGTAGCAGCGCTTGTATTTGTTTTAATATCATTAGAAGGTATATATGTTTCATATTGAGGATTATTACTTGCATCTAGTCCATTAGGACGTAAAAATTTACTTCCTGCTTTAAATGCAAGTTGCCTTAAACCGTTACTGTCAATAAAGAAGTATGGTTTTATCCAATCTTTTTGAGGACATTCACTTATATAATTTCCAACTGTCCAAGGTTTTTTCATTTATCTCTCCTAACTATTATAATCATTTATGTATATCACAGGAGCATATGTCATCACAAATTCTGTGTTGGCAATCTGCGTGTTTGACGTTCCCTCTGGTGCTGTCGGAGCTGTCGGAGTGCCAGTAAAAGCTGGACTAGCCAGTTTTGCATATGGAGATAATACATCTGACCAATTCGTTGTATCACTCGCAGGATTCGTTGACGTGCTAGTGCCAGTTATATTCTGATATAATACACCGTTATATTGAACATAAGAGTTTAGATAATATGTTTCTCCGTTAATCCATTCAGGTATACCTTCGCTGTAAAGCTCTTTAATCGCTTTACATAACAAACCCTGCAAACCTTGCATTTCATTCATAGGCGGCAATTTATCAGCCGTCATCGTTGCGGCAGCCCAACCATCTTCAAAAGCTGATAATGATTGCACTTGTTTAAAGTCTGTCGTTAATGTCGGAGTTCCCGAAAAACAAGACCCGAATACGCCAGTTCCGTGTTCATTATCGTTTGTCGCATTTCCAGCAAACTGTTTTAATATAAATCTGTCTGACATTTAAAACCTCTCCGATTAAAATATATAATAAATTCATTATCCGTTCAAGTTAATTGTACTTTGGAATAAACTAAACAATCTCCAATTCTGTCATTGTAATCCGTGTAATCGCAAAAACCAGTTCTGATATATGTTGACGGATTCGGCAATTCATTATAGGTAAACATACCAAATGTTTGCGTACTGCTAGGAATGATAATATAGTTAAACGTTACTCCTGCTGGTCGCGGTATGCTATTGTTATATTTCATAGCTAAAAAGACGTTCTCAACATCATTAGTTACATAAAACGTCATTCTCATATCATTATTGGAATCCGCTCGTATAGTCTTTCCAAAAGCTCTAAACAGATAATCGTCAACTTCTTCATTGGTTAAATAAGAGTTATTTAGAATAATCTTTAATAACAATGCTTTTCGGTATTCGTCATCTGTCAATAGATATTGACCTAAAACGCCGCCAACCGTCTTTTCATACGCTCTCGATTTACCATAATAACTATCACCAAAAACATATTTACCTAGAATATCAAGCTGTTTTCCTACTGCAGTTTCAATGTTAAAGGCTTCTTTTAATTCTTGTGCTATCTCTAACGGAAATATCTTTGCCAGTTCTTTTATCATAGCAAAGTTCTTCTCATTCCGATACTGCAAGATAAGTAAATCTGCCAAGTATTCTTGAAATTCTTTATTAGTATACATTATCTATTCTCCATTAAAGAACAGTTATGGCAATATCAGAATCCGTTAATGTAAATATCTTATCATAATCCGATTCTAAATACGAATACCAAGTGGAATTATCCGTACTAAACAGAATATCTAACGGCAACGATTCCATAACACCAGCGGTATTTAAAGCGTTCTGACAAATAGAAACATAAGCATTCTGTGTTACAGCTTCATTAATCGTAAACGTGCTGGCATTTTGTATCAATGTTTTTATTTCTGCCTGTGTAGCCGCATCAATAGTTGTCTGTGCTCCCAACATCTTAACGTTAAACTTCATATATAATCTTAACGAAGAAGCGTTATCCCATTTAGCGTAAAAATGTCTGTCAGTATTCGGATTTATATATAAGTGAGATATATCCCCAACCATCGGTCTTGCGTATCCGTTCTTCTTATACAATGTTTCAGCAATTTTATCCGCATCGCCAGAGCCAGATATTACCAACCATATATAATGTAACGGTATATCACTTCCGTTTTTTTGTGCTACTACCGATTGTCCGTAATTCTCATAACATTTACAATCCGTTATTCCTGCTAAATCTAGTATGGCGGCTTCAATGGAATCGCAAGAGTTGTTTCCCGTAATGGCGACAGACCTTCTCCGTCTTAATTTTGCTTCTGTGTCCGATTCTCTCTTATGTCCTGTCGTTAATTGTGCTGAATTATTAATTACACTAACAACACCAGCGATAACAGTAGAAGGTGTGGTAATCGTTCCCACCGCACTTGTCACCGCTCCAATCTCTTTGGCTCTAAATAAATGCTGTGTAGTGGTATTCTGAATAAGAGTGTCAGTATTCACAAGATACCATTCATTGCCAGCATCATCTTGTACCGTATAACCGATTTTAGTCGAGTCGTAATCCGTAACAACATAACCAGTTTCCGAAGTGTTAGAGTAGTTTTCATCTAATCCCGTTAATGTAACCGTCTTATCAACCGTTATCGTGATATATGTTGTGGAAAAAGAACCTTCTTTACGGTAAATGTTATTTATCTTTAACCGCTGGTCTAATATAGTTCCCTGTGCGGCATCAGGGTCAAACGAATTATATGTATCGGCGACGACTTGTCTGACAATATCCATTCCTTGTGCAAAGATTGTTAATGCTTGTCCGTCAGGTGTTTCTGAATCGAAGTTAATACCGTCACCGCCTGTGCTATAAATATTCGTAAACCCATTCTGTAACTCTGTAACAGTTTCATCAAGAGTAGATAAGTGTAAACCGTTTTCATCTATATAATCACTCATTAATGTTTACCACCCTTTCATTTCCGTAAATATCTGTGTATGCTATTGTAATTGTATAATATCTGTTTTCGCTGTCATAATCAACACTTACATCATTAAGCGTTCTAACGCCTGTATGTGCAATCGTTATCGCTACAATATCGCTGGTTATATCTTCCGGCAATGCCTTTGTCGATAAATGTTTTTCCCAATCAATATATGAGTCACTATCAAAAAAACAATCGCGCATCCAAGATTGTATTTTCATTTTTAAATCTTGATAGACTTCCATAGATTCAGTTGCATAATCTTGTTTTCCTCTACCCCAAATCCATTCCCAATTATCATTACAAGCCCTTACTGCCATTATATACCTCTCTACGTTACCGACATTAATATACCACTCGTATAACTTAATGTAGCTGTTGTCGTTGTTATATCATCTCCGTTTTTTGTAACACTCGTTACAACTGTTAAACTGCCAGTATATCCACTACCACCACCAGCTTGACTATACGTTGTCACAATACCATTTGTCGTTTCTATATTATATCCTGCAACTACCGCTGAAAATGTTACCCCTGCTTTATGTTGGCAAGAATAGCTGTTTGCTTCTTCATTACCGCTGACATTACAATCACCGCTTATATTGGTCGTAGGAGTGGTTATATTGACCGCTGACGAGGTTATAATATCTATAACGGTCTGTTTTATCTCCATATAAGAAGTCGCGTTACGGAACAATTTAACGTCACTAGAATACGGATTAATTAATCTTGTGTTATTATGCAATCCAACAAGAGCAATCGAATCCGATATATCGTGCCTTCTTCTTTGTTCGGGGATACTATTTTCTCCCGTCAAATACCAACTGTTATAATCGTAATCACATACGAATAATAAACATTCGTCACCTTTGGCAATCGGAAAAGTTAATCCTGCCGTACCACCACATAAAGACATATACGGAACATTTGTCATCGGTGGCTGGTCGTATACTTCTTTTGTGCTATCATCTTTATACCATACAAATTGCTCTGTCGGAATAACATCTAAAGTCTGCTGTGCATAATGGACATCTTGAACAATACCGACACAAATAGCTCTTAAATTCTTAAAGATACTTTCTTTAAGAGCATTTAAAACATCGAGTTGTGTAGCCGTTTCTGTATTTGTTGTCATTTAGGAAATCCACTTAATACATTGAATAAAGATTTTGCCGCTTTTTCTTCTAATTTTTTTACTTCTTCCGTTTTATAATTAATATTAGTGTTCATTCTTAATTCCAATTGTGTTGACGCTTTAGATTCTCCTGCATCATTGATTGTTCCGCTATGAACAATAGTCATTACTTCAAACGGAAATCCATTATATTTACTTGTTATCTGTGAAGATAATTGTATCTGCTGTGCTATCTGAACAAACGGCATTAAGATTGTCTTGACAGTTAGATTGTTATAATTCCTTTTCGGAGTTTCTAACATAACATCACTATTAGCAAGTGTGTTAAATATCTCATTTGTTATTATCTGTGTCGATTTTAACAAATAAAACTGCTGATTGTCTATAAAAGGTATAAACCCATTCGGAGCATACTTCTTTATTACAGAAAAGATATTGTTAGATTGTACGATAATGTTTGATTTATATTTTTCGTCCTTTAACGAATCAACCATTTTATAATCTATAACGCCTTCTTTAACTTTTAAATCCCAATCGGTTTTTATTCCGTCCGATTTATATAATTTATCGGTTAAAGTCATCATTAATTCTTTTTGAGATACAGCGTTATACTGATTAAGATTCATCATTAATTTAGGCTTTTCACCGTCAATACGCCACTCTCCCCCTCTAGCGTATATCTCTGTGATAACATCTATACCTTGTTTGTAATTTCTGATAGTAAATGTTCTTCCATTAAATAATAATCCAAGACCAGAGCCAGTTCCCACATCTGTTTTATGTCCGGCAAGTAAATATATCTGCCTTCTCAATTCAAAATAAGAACCTTTATCATATAAATCCTGTGCAAAGACTTCTCTTACTTGCCTATTAATATTGTAAATCTTTATTGTAGCTTCTGAATATCCGCCAAATTTTCTGCGAGTTATGCTAAATTCTATCCTCGCTCCCATTTGCTTATAAAGACTACGCTTCACAAGACTTTTATATTCTTCTTTAAAGCCTTTTGTAGTCGCAAATTCAAGATTCTGTATCTGTTCTTTGTATATATCTTGATTAGTAAACAAATAGCCATTACCATTGTTATATTTCCTGTCATTATCGGAAATATACAACTGATATATCTTCGCTATTTCTCCACCTTTGACAATCATTTTACCGAATCCGTCTTAAAATCAATCCATATCCTAACTGTAAAGCCTGTGCCACGCTATCCAACAAAGATTTTTCACCGCTGGAACAATCTCCAATATCTTCTATATGCTCTAACGTATCACAATACAAATCGCTTAACTTGCCAAACATATCTTCCGTCATTTCTTCCGGCAAATATGCTAAAGCTCCTTTAAGAATATCTGCGGATAACGGAGCGTCTAATCCTTCTCCAAGAAAACAAACCTCATTAATGGAATCTTTAAAATCTTTTATGTCATCTATCAGCTTGTCGGCAAATATATGGTCGCTCCAAAAATTTTCACCTTTAGAACGATAATGTATTGTCTTTAAATAATATTCAATCGCCGTTAATCTGCATAATAATTCTTTCATTCTTCAACCTCATCAATTATAAGTTCATTATATACACCATTAAAGGCGTTATTTACTTCTTCTTGATTTAATAAATATAAATTATAACGACCGTTTGAAAAATCGTCAATAAATATCGGGTCATCTTTTTCTTCTGATATACACATAATTCCAAAATCAATATTGTTTTTAAAATTATATAATAAGTTTGTGCTGTTAGTTACCCGTATTCCAGCGGCTTCAAAGTTCTCCGCTTCGCATCTTACATTCATTATCCATTGTGCCAAGTATGGCTGAAATAATAAATCTATAAATACAAGATTACCTTTATCTATTGTCCTAATGGTTATAGTGTTATTCCAATATGAAGGCATACCAGACGTTATATTTTTCATATTTTATCCTTTATTTGTTTGACTTGTATCACCTGTTCTATAAGTCGTTTCATTTATAGTTTCAGGAAGATTGGTAAAATCACCTGTCGATAATTGTTTTTCCTGTTGTATAAATTTTGTTTGTTTTACTTTAAATGTTAAAATCTGCTGTAATGTCATAGAAACGTGAGTGTAATCCTTCGTATTAGCTGGCTGTTCAAAGACTAAATCCTTGATTGCCATATTATAAAACGTCCTATATGGTAAAACAACCGTATATGTTCCCTGCACATTCCGCATATTCTCTAACTTATTAAATCCCTCTATCTGATAAGAGTGATTTTTTAACGTCTTTAATACACTTTTACCTACACCATACAGATAATCAACTCCCATTTGCAAGTTCTTTAAATATTTTGTTGCCGTATTCTGTGGTAATAGTCCAAGAATAATAGAAGCAGTCTTTGTAGTCTGATTAACAATCTCTTGTCCTGTATTAGCACGGTCAATAAAACACTCTCCGATATATCCGTCAAAGGTTATCGTCAACGGCTGTAATGATATGTTATCCGTCATAACCTTATTTGATTCGGTTAAGTTAGTCGTAATATTATTCTGCATTTGCACACGGATATTGCCGACAAAATCAAAGATAAAATTACCGATTTTAACAACGTCACTTGCTTTTATCTTGTCATTTGTGTCGGAATCGTCCGGCAATCCAAGCAATCCTTTAACCGCTTGTTTCGGATTTAATCCACTAAAATCTAGATTTTTAATTGATTGTGTTACTTTGTTTGTTACATCACTTGTATTAAACATTTTATCACCTAAAAACCATTTTTAATAAAATCAATTTCTGATTGATTCTCTGTTGTTATATCTAAATTGTTTCCTGTTTTGTTTACTATGTTTAAAACAATAGGCTCTCTTTTTATAGATTCAATTATATGTCCAATTCCCCCAGTTTGTCCAATAGCTTTAGAAGTCAATACATCTTCACTATCCCAAAGATTTCCTACTTCAACCCAATTAGGTTTATCTTTTTTATAATTATATAAAAAATCTCCTATTGTATTTCCCAAAGGTTCAGCCCAACTTTTCGTAGTTATCCATTGGAATCCTTTTTCTATATATTCTCCTGTCTTTAAAAAGCCATCCCAAAAACTGCTTCTAAATGCTTTTTGTATTTTTAAATTAGCTTCTGTCAAAGAATCTGCTAATTCTCTTATTGAGGGAGAAACAGAAGTTGCAATAGAATCAAATAATCCGCCAAAACTTCTTGTCAAATCGGTTAAAGAAGTTCTTAAAACTTTTAATTCGGATTTTTCTTTTTCTGTCATTCCTGATTCGGCAAGTTCTTTAGCTCTTTTATCCCAATATTCACTAGAACCACCAGCTTTTATAACATTTTCAAAAGCCATTTTTACATTAGATTCAAAACCACTAAAGAAATCTGTTAAAATCTGATTCTTAAAAAACTCTTTTCCTTGTTGTTTATATCCTTTCATTATCAAATCTACCATAGCTGTTGGGTCATCACGAAAAACATCAAGACCTAACAAATGTGCGGAAGCGGGAGCTTTACCAGTTTGTTGATACTGCATATAGAGTCTGTATAAATTGGATAATATATTATTTGTTTGGTCTTCATTTATACCAGCTCTTTTAAAGGCGGTATGGATTCTTTTCAATCGTTCATAATTAGTTTGTGGAGCAAAATTTAATAATAAATCATTCTTTAATTCTCTCTCTGTTCCACGACTTGCCATACCATAAAGAGCACCAACACCACCAATTACAGCATATTTTAATAATCCTTTTAATGCCGAAGACACATCTTTTCTGTATTCATCTGTTTTCTTTTCTTCTTCTCTTTTATGTATCTTCTCGTTATTATATTCTTTACGCCAATAATCAATATCTTCATTCTGCACAAATTGAGAGCGTTTTGTATACTCTTTCATAGCTCCACCTTTTAAAACGGGAGCTTTTAACATATCATCAATAGCCGCAAATTTAACCCCTAACATAGCATTATAGAGATTCTTATTCTCTGCAATATCTCTCATTCCAGCAAGACGTTTTCTTTTTAGCTTTCTTGCTCTACTATATGCGGCATAAGATTGTTCTTTGCTTAAAACACCTTTTTCTAAATCTAATTGTTTAAGCTGTTCTCCTAAACTTTGTTGTAAAACAACTGTTCTATCTCTGTCAAAATGAAGTAAATCCTCTATTCTAGGATTAAACCCATATACATCTTTAGTATTTTGTTGCTCTGTACCTTTTAAAACTTGAAGTGTAAGTCTGTCAAATTTACTTTGAAGTTCTTTGGCTTTCATTAACCTGAATTGGTCTTTTAAATGCCTTTCTTTTCCTGCTTCACTTCTAGGATTAGTGTCAACTTTCTTTTCAAGACGATTAATTACACTTCCAAGTCCTTTACCTAATTCAGTTTCTATATCGCCAGAAGTAAATTTTTTCCTAAATATCTTTTGAAATTGTTCTGCTATACCTTCTACTTGTTCTTGAAAGTATTTTTCATCAATCCCAATTTTTATCTCTGCGTCTGAATTAGCCATTTACGTTATCCCGATAATATTGTTTTACATCATTCTCAAAGTTTTCGTATTCTATAATTGATAATACCATAGATACGGGAGCATTTAAAATATTTTCAGGATTCGCTCCATAATACCCGCTTTTGGCAAGTCTTATTGCCGTATATAAGGCTTCGTCCTCTATCTTTGTTCGGAGTCCGTCATCTTCTTCGCCTGTTCTTCTGACTCTCCCAACAACAAAGAAGCGAGGCTTAACAAAAAAGGGCGAAGATTCTCCTCAAAGACTTCCATTATTATCTTATAATAGTTATCTCTTAACTCTTTATCTTCAAATAATTGTTCTTCAATTACAGGCTTATCTTCATACCTGCAATTTCCTAAACAAGCCATTATCGCTTTATGGCAATCTTCATCGGTGTCCAGTTCCATTAAAAACTTTCCCCATTGTTCGACAGTTCCACAAGTCAATAATACCGTTAAATCCAATTTTATCTTTTCAGTTAAAGCAAAAACCGCTTTCTTAAAAGCGATTACGTTCTTATATGAAGATTCATTTACAATAAATTTTTTGCCGTTGATTTCAAATTCTCTCATTCTAAATGTCCTTGTAATTTATAAACTACGATATGTTCTTCCGTTCCCTGTAACGTCATTAATGCCGCAGGAATCGGCTGTGATTTAAAAAATAATCCAGTCAGATTATATATCTTTGATTGTACATTACCTCTACCATCACCAAGTCGCTGTTCTATACTTGCAAAACACGGCTCATAAGCTCCTAAAGATTCTAATGTCTTTTCAAAGGTATTTATCCAAGTCGCTTCTGAACTGTTTTGTATGACGTTTAAAGTCAATAAACAATGCACTCCCCCAGCCTTGCGATAAATAATCGAGTTACCATTTTTACCGATAAGCTCATCTGCATAATCACCAATAAATGACAGTGTGGCAGGGGTGGTACTGCTTAAACCGCCTGTTATATCTCGTAACATAAACGTTACAATATCACGCCCTGTCAAAATCACTGCCATAACACTAACCCATTGTATTAACGATTAAACAAATAAAGGTATATTCACGAGCGGTCTGTTCAATCTGACCGTTTGCGTTCACCGTAACATCTGACGGCTTTCTTGCGAAAACCATATCCGAAACGGAGAAGTAGTTACTCGTTACGTTACCATAACCATCACCGAGTCGCTGTTCAACAGAACCCTGCAAACATACGAAAGACGGCGAGTCGTTTTCATAAGTGGTGTATGAAGCCAAAAACTTCTTATCAGTTGGAGAACCACGAAGAATACGCATCGTGACTTGTCCAATCTGACCGCTTCTGTTTTCGGCAACAACCATTTGTTGATGATAAGTCATACCAGCAGTATTGATTTCACCGCTAGTCGTAATAACCATAACATCACCTTCTGCCATATCGGCGGTTACATCTTCACCGTCAATGGTAATAATATCTCTACCGACTAAAATATTTGTAGCCATTGTCTCCCCCCATTAATTCTCAACACTGACAATAACATCACACTCGTGAATTGCACCAGTTCTCTTGCAAGCACCTTGCACCACAGGAGCAATACGCTGTTCACGTTCCGATTGTATCTGATTCTTAATCGGCTGTGAATAGACATAATATCCAGTTTGCGAAATGTTATTTCTAAAGGTTTCAGGGTCGCCGAAAGTATCTGACGAGTTCCATTGTCCAGCACCGATAACACCAGCGGTCTTGAATTTCAAGAAGGCTTGTGTTACAGATGATTTCAATACACTCATTCCGGCTTCCGTTTGCGGCAATTTAGTATTGGTAGTAGCCAAAGCGTTAAACGCATTAGCTTCAATCTCAAACTTCAAAGCCATATTTTCATAGACAACATCGAAGAAGCTGTTACCGCCAGTTGATAAAGTCTTTGACAAACCGTTATTGTATTTGATATAAACATCAACACCTTTAGTTTTGCAAGCATTATACAGAGTTTCACTAACAGTGTTATCCGCTTCAATACCAATCAAAGTCTTTAAGTTCATCGTTTGCGAAGAATTAGAAGCATTGAAGTTGGTACTGAAAGCACGCCCGACATAAGCGGCGTTCATCAGTTTCGCATCTTCATAAGTTCCACGCCCATACAACAAACAACGTGTGGTAGTTTCCGTTTTACCTTTAATTGTAGAACATACTCCGGCAACATCGGTTATAGAATGGAATACAGGAACATAAATGTAATTCTTCTGTCCAGCAATATAAGTCGAAGCGGCAAGGATTCTGTCATCTTCTTCAATCGCCGTGGAGAATATTCCGCAATACGCAACTGCCGATGAAGTTCTAGCAATAGCTTCTGGCAAAGTTTCACCAGTAGCGTCAGCACCAACCGTAGTAGCCGCAGTTCCTAAATCGGAAAGAATATCGGTAGCTCCGGCAACCGTACCACTAGCAACCGTTAAACCAGCCGACACGCCAACCTTTTTACCATTAAAGACAAACTTTGTGTTATCGTGGTCGTAGCTGACTTCCACATCATTAAACGTGTTATCAATGACTTTGGCAACATCGGTAAGCGAACCGCAACCAGCAAAATTCATACCGCCTAAATCATATTCAACACCATTTGTAGTTACTTTCAATGTACCGTTTGTAATCGCTTTAAACGCCGTCAGAGTAGCAGTTTCCGTTCCACCGATAGTAAATTCAGTTTTCGGGGCAGTAGCGTTCACGGTCGATTTAAGCGGGATTACAGCAAGGTAGCCGTTACCAGTGATAATATTTTTATTTTGTGCAAATATCTCACCAGCCATTTTAGTTGTCAACGAGTTAGTTCCAAAGGTAGATTCAACCAGTTTAACATTTCTTGCGATAATGTACGGGTCAACCAAACCAATCGGAGTATCGTTAGTGAACAAGGCAACGGCATTGACATTCTTTGCCGACATTCCTAATTCGCTTAACGCTAAAGTTACTCGAACAACATTTTCAAGACTTATTGTTTCTTCACTCATTTTTTAATCTTCTCCTAATTTTCTATTGTTGGATTGTCAACAAGAATCCCTGCTTTCGCTGGTACTTCTTTTGTGTTAATCCTAAATTTATCATAATAATCTGTGTCCTTCTTCTTCCGAGTCAGTATATCACAAGTTATTACAACACTCCAAACATTAATTTGTGAACCGCCAAACAAGTGTGACATATTCACTAAATTATGCGGAATCTCATAAATGCGAAATTGCTCTTTCTCCATTAGATTCTGTGCGTAGAAAGAGTTTAACGCCATTATTATTTCAGATCGTCTATCTCTAGCTTGATTATCATAAGACATTAAATCAATTTGAACATCGCAAAACTCATAAATCTCTTGTACTTCTTGCGATTCAGAGCCGCCTTCGACTTCAACATCTTCCATTATACTCTTTGCGGAAACGACACGGCTATTGATAACGCCAACCGTACAATACAATCCTTTTGCATTATCAGGCAATTTACGATTCTGCGACCATATCCAGATATGGTCTGTTTCCAGATTCATTTCCTTTGTCAATATATCGACAATGTATTTCTCAATTATCTTGTCCGTCATTATATTGCCAATCCTTTATAGCGTGATATTCACAATGTCCGTAAGCGGAATAATCTCTCCGCTCCATAATTTTGTATGCAATATCATTGTAAACGATTCTGTCATTGTTGACAAGAACTACGTTTGCTTCTGTAAAAATATAATACCATTCCCAGCTTTGCTGTTCCGGCGGCTTGCTTAATATTACTTCGCTTTCCATTGGAATAACAACGCCTTGAAATTTCTTAATGGTTTCCGTATTTACAACGTCACCTTCTTCAACCGTTTGTTTAATCAGCTTTAAGTCTATCGCTTGCCCCCAAGACTTAATTCCCAACAAAGGTCTAGGCAATCTCGAATTACTTAATGATTTATTGTTCACAACTAACTTTTGCATTATTGATTACCTCTTAATGACATTACATATAGTTTTTCTTCGGAACTCAATCTTTCAAAAGCTCCACCTATTTTAGCAGGATTTATCCACCCAGCATATTTTAATAATTTCAGATTATTAAGAGTTATAATATCAAAAGTTAAAGCATCTCTTAACGCTCCAGTTTCTATCATAGGTCTATTTTTGCCTTTAAGTCTAACCGTACTAGGAGCGTTAGGTTTCCAGCTCCCAGCCCCTCTAGTATCAAACCATTGACGGTAAAGTATAATCATTTTGTTGCCAATATCTTTAATTGATTTTTCCATTAAATCATTTATTTTTTTTATTGGCACTAGATTTTCAGTTTTTTGTTGTTCAACGGCTAACGCCTGTAAGAATCTATCGCTCCCTTGATCTTGAACTAATGGAAAATATAAATCGAATAAAGGCTTTATTAAATATCTTTGTGGTATTTTTCCAAAGTTTCCCATTGACATTGGAAAAGAAATAGAATATTGAAGGTTATTTTCTTTATCATTCTTAAAAAGACCTTCTTTAGCAAACTTTGTCCACCTTGAACCCTTGCCGCCTTTTCTTTTTCCTATCTCATAACTTCCACCGCCTAATGCTTTTCCCCAATACCTTTTTTCTCTTTTTTTAGGATTCTCTTGTGGTCTTGTTTTAAACCTTTTTTCAATCATTTCATTAAACTGATTATAACGGAATACATCAGATTGTTCCGTTTCCACTTGAAAGACTACATTTTTTCCTTTCATATAACTATATTCTTTATATGAATTATATTTTATAACATCTTCCGTGCTAGTTTTCTTCCGGCCGTGCGGAGCATCTTTCAATTTGAACTGTAAAACAAAGGCTTTGTATGAATCATCTTTAGTTTGCTTTTGAGATAAAGAAGGAATTACCGCCGCTAACTTTGGTAAATCCTTCCTCGTCTTTAAAAGTTCATTACTAAAGGCTTTTTGTAAGTCTTTTTGTAGTTTTTTTAAGTCTAAAAAGTTAAGAGTTATATCAGCCATTACGCAGGGGAAGTCCATCCCATTACAACTTCGACATTCCCAACAAGATAAGGGCGTATCAGGGTTAAATACTTCAATCCAAAACCATTTCTTGCATAAAAAGAAAAGATAGGGTCATCTTCTATCCATTTCGGTATAGCATATTCTTCATCAACACTACCAACACGCTTTCTTTTAGCAGGAAAACTGGTAGTTCCGCTTGCTCCGGCACTTGCTAAATCCAAATCATAGCATAAAAAGAAAGCAATCAAATATAAATAAGCCAAATCGGTCACAAATGCTTCATTTGCAACGCCGTCAGCTTCATCTTTGGCAAACAAAATATCTTTATCTGTCACATATTCGGCAATTTCGTCATTAGTAGGCGTTCCCCAGCTGTCAGCCATATCTAATTCTGCCGTATTATCATCTTTTAAAGACTTATAATAGGCTTCTCCCTCTGTATCATAAACAATATCGTCCTTTTTATAAGTCTTTTCGCTGTCATAGTACGGAATAAAGGGGAAGTTTCTAGCAAACTTCTCTCTAAAAGTGTTCAAATCAAAGTTTAATGCCATAACTTCCCCCTTATATCACGTTACATTTAAGTCAAAGGCTGAATTTTACTTCCTGCCACGACCTTTTTTCGGCTGTTCTACCTTATCTTCGGCAACTTCCGCTTCAACTTTTACATCGGTTTTTAGGTTATCAATCGCAACCAGTTCACCAGCATAAGCGGCAACGAGTTTTTTCGCCGTTTCATCATCTAAATCAATGATTTTGCCAGCGGGCAACTCGATACCTTTGATAATGTATTTTCTAGCCGATTCGTTTCTTAATCTCATAGTATTATCTCCTCAATTCTAATAACTATGCAATATCCATATACAACAATTCCTGCGGACGCAAGCAAAGGACTTCGCTGTGCTGACCGTAAGCTACGTTTCTGAAGGTAAATCCTTCGATCGTATTCGCCTGTGTAGCTGTATAATCAACAGGAATCTCGAAACGAGCGACTTCCTCATCATAACGACCTAACACATAACGGTCTTTCGACAGGCCAGAAATCGTAGCCATACCATAAGCCAACGGCAAAATTCTGAAAGGCTTGCCAGTAATAGCACTAAAAGACTTCTCCAACATTTCCACGCGGGAAGTAATAGGATAAGTCGTGCTGTTCCATACCGCCAATCCGTTGAAATCATCTGACGGAACGTACAGATAATCAGGATAAGCCGTATAATTACAGTTAGCTTGATAAGCTCCAATAACCGAAGCGGCAAAAGTGCTAAACTGTGCATCGGTCATAGCACTCAATTTAGCAGGAATCAACGTACCAGAGTTCACGGTTACAGCCGATTGATTCAACAATCCTGTCATACCATAAGCATTACCCAAGAATACGATTCTCTGAATACCTAAATCCCAGTTCTTTTTACGAGCTTTCTCTTTAGCGGAAACAATATCCCAAACACCAGTACGGCTTGCTTTTTCCAGTTCCGGCAAAGACCAAGTAATTTCTTTAGCCCAAGTAGCCGTTTTAACCGATACGCTCTGAATAGCGGCATCAGCAGTAGCAAGACGAGAGCCAACGGCTTCGTTGATATAACCTTTCTCAAACGAACCACCAGTTACGACTTCCCTGTAAGCCAAAATGTTTTCAGCCCAAGCAGTACCTTCACCGACTTTAACAGGAACATAATCAGCAAACGGGATTTCATAAAATTTCTGTTCCGCAACCATTTTCAAAATAGCGGTCATAGTCGTAATATCGACATTATAACCATTCTGCGTTACGGCGTTTTCGAGATAACCGATACGATTCATCTCTTTTTCATTCAACAGTGTTTCAACAGGTACATATTCGCCCTTGCTGTTTCTAATTACATTACTCATTCTTTTTATCTCCTATACATTAAGAATTAGCGGTATGTTTAACAGGAACGGTCAACAATACCCGAATCAACTCACCAGCCGCACTTGCCGATTCCAAAGCCCAACCAACAGTAGAACCAGAACCAGTAGCCGCTTTAACAGCCATATCCGTAAAGTCGGTCACGTTTACGGAAACACCAGCGGTTACAGCCGCATCAGCTTCCAAATACATAACATCACCAGCATACGAAATCTCGACTTTATCACCAGCAACGAAAGCGTTTTTAGCAGTGGAAGATTTAATAAATCCGTGAATCAATCCACCAGTAGTCGCTTTAACAACGTGCGGTATAGTGGTACTCCCACCAACAATCTTAACAGCCGTACCAGCCGTCAATGTTCCAGTTTCCGTACTGTCAATGATAACAGACAAACTATCAATATTCGCCTGTAAATCCAATCTGCCTTTGATTTCACCAGTGGGCGCAAAGGCGTTCATTGTATAATTAAGTTTATTTTCACTCATTTCAATATATCCTTCTATTTATTAGAACCATATCTTTGTTTACCCAAAGCGATACCCGTCAAATCAGTGCTAACGACTTTCGCTTCTCTTTTTCTTGCCTTTGCGTTATGCAAATCAGAAAAATGTTTTTGAGATTCAACGGAGTTCTTTATATCTTCAACTTCGTTTTCCTCTTTTTTATCTTCCTTGACTTCCTCTTTCTTGACTTCTTCCTCATTCTTTTTGGCTTCAACGCCGCAAGCGTTTTCTTCTTTGCCAACAAGACGTTTTGCAAGTTCAAGGACTTGTTTGATTTTTTCAGCTTCACCGCCTTCAAAATCTTCGTCAGGTTTACCGATAATTTCAGCGATTTCTCTCAAAGCGGAACGAGCGTCATTCTCGTTTTCCTTTTTGGTTTCTTTCACTTCTTCAATCTTTTCTTCTTTTTCTTCGGTTTCATTATCGGTCTTTTCTTCAACCGCTTCATTCTTTTTTTCTTCTTTTTCTTCTTTAACTTCAACTTCTTCTTTATCTTCTTCCTCGTTATTGAGTTCTTTTTTAACGTCCTCAATAGCATTGGCAAGAGAAGTCAGAGCTGATAAGATATTTGCTTTTTTCATTTCTTCGTCCTCATTTGAATTTTTTAACTTTTCAATTTCCTCAATCTTTTTCTCGTTATAAGTGCTAAACTCATCAGGAGTCATTACGATTGATTCTTCATATCTTGGAGAAGGGGTCAATGCAAGATGTTCATACTCGCTCATCAAAACTTCGTTATCAAAGTGCGTATTGTTCTTAAAACCTTCGCCCTTCATTTGAGTTACCCTGTGTGCATTTGACACTTTCCAGCCCTTACGCAACACTCCTGCACCTGTTTCATCAACCATAATCTCTGCCCAATGCCAGCCGTCAGACGGATTATAAAAAGACTTCACGACGACTCCGTGTTGTGCTTTCGCTTCATCTTCCGTTGCTGTTTCAGTATCAATATGATTAATGTAAATAGGCTTGCCCGTAAAAGTCTTATCCATTTCATTCAAGACGGTATTTGATAGATAAATCAATCTATCTTTTTTCCCGTTCTCATAGGAAACAATACCCTCTTGAATGTGCCGGACAAAGAAACGATAACTCTGCGGCAATTCTACACTATTAAAAATATTCTCTTTTATCTTCTTAAATATATTCATAGCCTTTTACCATATAAATTTTATATCGCATTTTTTATTTTTGTCAATATTATTTTGGTTGGTGTACTTCTTTGACACCAAGTTTTCTATGAAACAATCCTCTAAAGAATCCTTCTTTTTTGTATAATTGTTTAGTTTTGTCGTCCTCTGGATTCCTAGCAATATTGCTTTTTTCATATACCGTAGGAAGTGGCTCATTCTCATCAACAGTAGCCGTCTTATCGGCTTCCTTTGCCTGTTTAGGCTGTCTGGGTTTTAAGATATTACCAGTTGTCGCCTGTGCCGCATATTCAAGATTCTTTTCCGCTTTCTTATCGTGCTGTCTAACAATAGGAGCTGTATCGGTTTTCTCAAACAATTCAAAGTCTTTATCCTTTTCCTTGTCATCAATATTCTTTTCACCTTTACCGTCTTTTGTTTCTCTATCATCTGCCGTTCTTTGTTCTTGTTCTTCGGCTTTACCAAAGATACGAGATTCATCGGTAGGATTCTTATGATACGGGTCATAATCAACTTCCGTCTTATAAAGATTCATTTGAGATTGTATCATCTTTTCAGGGAAGGTAATCGGTAATAAGCCGTCATTGTTACAACCTAACATAAATTCACCATTAGACAACAATCCGTTTGCCCTTGCTTGTATAAGTCTATTGAATGTAGAGTTCTTAACGTGTTCTTCCTGTTCCAAAGGCATTTCACGTAAAGACTTAAAATCAATATTAAGATTCTCCGGCACTTCATCAAAAAGATATTTGCAACAAATCTCTAAAACCTTAATAACAATAAACTTCGCAACCGACCTAATCTCCGACTCAATCATACCGTTATAATTCTCAATATCATCTTCGCCAGCGTTAAATCCAGCCGCACTAACACCGAATAACTTTGTCATCGGCATCTTTAAATCACTAGCCACACCTTGTCGAATCTGTGTTAGTATTTCAGATAATCCATTAAAAGATAATTGCTTTTGTTCATATTTGTCATTGGCATCTAATATCAAAGATTGCTGATAATTCTTTAAGATATTAGCGTTTTGGATTCGTTTCTGTACTCTTGCCGTTCCTGCATTGGTAAGCATAGCTTGATTAAATCCTTGAATCTGGTAAATATCTATCTTCGCTTCGTCCAACAACTCAAAGATTAAATTCTGATTTTTCAAATAAGAATTAATTGACCGTATTGATTTTTCCAATACCGACAATCCCCAACCTCTCAATCTGGGCTTTATCATAGAAGGAGCGGCTTCTCCCTTTGTCAAGATAACTCGTGATGGGTGTAATTTCTTTGTGTAATACACAAACATATTATCCTTATTGTCATCTTCAAAAGGATTAAACATATTTTTGATTTCTTCTGGATATAATTCCCACATATCCGCGGGGATAAACTCTAATTCACCACCACGTTTTTTTGTTCTCATTCTGTTAATGTCAAACGGTTTTTGTGTATCTTCTCCGCAGTTTACGATTAAACCACCACCGCCAAACAATCTCCCCCAAACAAGAGCTTCAATTATCTTGTCAGTTAGCTGATTCTTTTCATAATAATATTCTAATTCTTGAATCTCTTTGGTATCTAAATCCCTGCCTTTAATAGTAAAACCTGTTCTGAAAGCATCTCTAACAGGCTGTTCGCATAAGGTTTTAATGATACCGTATTCCGTATAAGCATTGTTTAACACGTTTCTGAAATTAGATATAAGTGTATATCGAGTATTGATAAACACCGTATCTATACGACTATTCGGCGGTGGACAAGGATTAGCACCTGCCGCTCCGTACCAACCAGTTAATCCCGAATAATTTGAAGTGATACTCTGTGTCATTTCTGATAAAGAGTTTTCAAACTTCTCTTGTGCCGCATCAATAATCTTTGTAAATTCTTCAAGCGTTTCAGGCTCTCTGTTTTCTTTCACGTTCTTTACAACTTCTGCTTTCTTTGTTCTCGCCATTTTACACCTATAAATAGACTATACGCCATTCTCTTGTTTCAAAGGAAAATACCCAAACATATAAACAATACATCTTAATAACCTTATTATGTATCGCAAGCGGTTAAATTTGCAACATAATTTTGCAATCGACAGATGAGGAGAATCTATCGAATTATGAAAACAAAAATAACCGCTTACGAACTTCACGGCATTGACAATAATATGGAAACACATCAACGGAGAATTATTGCCGCCGGAACACGGGCAACGAATATTATATTTTCTAAAATATTTTTCTAATTGAATCATACACGTCCTCAAGGAATAAATAAAAAAGATTGTCCGTACAATCCGAATAAAAATATTTTCAACATAATATAAACCCGTTTTGATTATATCATTAAATTTCAAATTTGCAATCAAATATATACAGAACTGATGAAATTAGGACTAAAAGCAATATTGACGGCATCGCAAAGACAATCAACGCAATCATCGTGCTTTGCCCTTAAATCACTTCTAAAAGCTGTTGCTTCTGTTAATAACATAGCTGATACTTCATCTGTCGGATTATTCGGCAATAAGACTCGACCAGCGGCAATATGAGGAACTACCGCCAATGCTCTTGAATATTTGTCGGCTCTTACCAATATACCGTCATCAGTTTTATAACTCGTTCTTTGTATCGGTAAAAACGGAATAGACGTTTGCGTTTTCAAAGTCTGTATCAATCCGATACCACTAGACTTATCTTCAATGTATATTCCATAAGGCTGTATATCTCTATGTTGCCATTTCTCCCAAGTGGCTTTAAAGACTTCTACCAACTCCACGGCATCCCACTTACCTCTTACCATATCCAATAAGTGAATCGTACCCGTATATGTTTGCCCCCATAAAGACAAAACCGTAAAGTCATTAGCTTCGCCTTTCTTCATAGCCGTATCGGCAACACCATATATGGCTTGATAAGGATAATATTCATTCGGATTATAAAACTGAAACCACTCTGATTTAAAGACTTCACCACCGACAACTATCGGCTCTTGCTGATATTGACCGTAATAAACGGAAACGCTATTCTTTTTCATAGCTTCCAATTTATACGAAGGCATTTTATCTTCCCAAATAGATTCGCCAGTTTGTTCATCATAAGCAGGAATCTTTAATTGTTCCCATTCGTCCGTTTCATTTTCCAAAACATAACCTGTTAAATCGTCTGGGTCTAACCTCTGCATTATCATTATAAACGGAGCTTTAGGATTATTAGCACGGCTCTTTAATGAACCAGTATATAAATCAATACAGGCTTTAATATCAGCACGGCTTATATTCATACTTGCCTTTGTCGGATCATCTATCGTACAGCATCCCCCCCAAGTATCAATACCGCTAACTCCAAAACCGAATCCCGTCAAAGCTCCGGCAAGTGTAGCCGCACGATAAGAACCGCCAATCATTCCCTTGACAGGCTCTGTTTTCCATTCTTCCGCTTTTTGCGAATCTTGTCTTAAAGGAAGATAATTAGAAAACTTTTGAAAGGCAGGACTCATCAACATATTCTTAACATTCTTTGAAGATTGTTTAATAAGCGTATCTGAATATGAAGTGTGAATTATCTTTGAATACGGATTTAATAAAAAACTCCACGCTTCAAAAGATTCCATTAAAGCTGTCTTGCCGAATCTAGGCGGCATATTGATTACAAGATTCTGTTTTAGATTTCTGCCAAAAGCGTATTGCTCTAATTTATTAACAATCTTATAATGAAACGGTTGCCAATCCCAATTAATCCTATAGCAATGATACATCATTAATTCGTGAAAGGCTTTAAAAGAAGATTGTAATAAAGCACTGGCATTTACGGGGTCTGCCATAAAAGCCGCAAGTATTTCATCATTCATTTAAAAACTCCATTTTTATTTGCTTCATAGAATCTTCAATACGTCTTTTAGCAATATTAAAATATTTCTCCTCTCTCTCGACTCCGATAAAATTTCTGTTATTTTCCATACAAGCAATACCAGTAGTACCACTTCCCATAAAAGGGTCAAATACTGTTTGTCCGGCAAATGAATGTAATTGAACCAACTCTTTAATTAATTCAACTGGCTTCTGTGTAGGGTGTTCTCTTATAGTCATATGAGGATAAGGATATGTTTTTATTTTATGTTTAACATTAATAGGAGCACCATTATTATATGGAGCTTTCTTTCCTCTAACATAAACGATAAACTCAACATCGTTTATATAAGTATTATTACAAGCAGGGATAGCATTAAATTTATTCCATACAAGTAATGTGGTAGACAATCCGGCATTTTCAAACCAAGACATTGTTTTTGATAATTGCTTGTTAGAGCAAAACAAAATTATATTCGGTATCTTACAAATTTTCAAAAACAGATTAAAACATTTTTCATAATCAAACCCATTGGAAACAAAAAACAAATCTTTATTCTGTTTTTGTTTTCTTTGAGCTATTTTATTACTACCTTTTCCGTGTGTTTCCAATTCATACGGCGGGTCTGTTATGATAGTATCAACCGTTTCACCACGACTAATCATATCTTCCATTACGGAAAAACAATCGTCATTATACAATTTAAACATTTCTGTTAAACCTCGTACCATATTCCATAACAGATATGATAATCGTATTTGTAGTATCTTCAAATCCTGCGTATAGTTTTGTTTCCCAAGAAGAAACTACTTGACAATCATCTTTAAATACCACACCGTTCATAGCGTCTAATACTGATTTTTCAAGATTATCAACATCTGGTCTTTTCATAACTGGTTGATGTTCCATCATACGTTTTTTCTTGTTAGATACATTCGGTAATTTAAAATAAAAATCAATTTTTACATCAAGAGGTATTTCTCCGTCAATCATCTCATAATTTCTTTTGTTCATTATCCGCTTAATTTCGTCTTGCACAATCGTTTCAAATTCACGAGTCGCCGCTGATGTATACATTCTAGCAAAACCACCACGAGTTGTAGCTCTAGGTCTTTGTTTACCAACAAGACGGTCTACCTTTATTTCAAATACTTCGTCTAACATTATCTATTATCCTTTGTTATTAGTCTGTTAAGTTCGATAATCTTATCTGGATTTAATTCATTGAACGTCACGGAGCGGGCATCTACATTGATTCTAGGCGAGTCGCTGAATCTCTTATCCGCAATCGCCGCCAATTTAAACAATCCGTTTAACGCCACTTCCGCAACTCTGGGCTTAACTTTTTCATCTAACAAGCCTTGTATGACTTCTTCACATTTGCCAATATAAACAACGCCTTTATTCTTAAAAGCGTTTTCAAACAATTCTTGAATCTCAACATTGTCTTTATTATAATATTTGAACATAAAAAACTGTTCGGCTGACATATTATATTTCTGACAAGCATCATAAGGCGACATACCGCTGGCAATCAAATCACAAACATTCTTATAAGAATTAAAAGTGACTTCTGGATAATTAGCCGCCACTTTAAATAAGTGTTTATTCTTGCACTCTTTGATATTTTGTTCTTCGTATTTAGTCAACGGATTCGCACAGGCATCTTGCATTTCACGCCGTAGCTGTTGTTCCCGATACGCTTTCTCTTTTTTATCGTCAATAATTTCCATCAATTCTCTCCTCTAATTGATTTCAATTAATAACATAACACGCTTTCAAATAAAAAGACAATAAAAAAATAGCCGCTCTGTAAGGGAACGGCTATCTCTACCAACCAATTATTATAATTTCACAAATAAAATTATTTTGCAAGAGAAAAATTGCATTGAAAGTAAAAAAAAATTATGGTAAGGTAAAATCATTGGCTAGAGATTAATTCTCCATAGTTCATCATATTGGCGGCTACCGACCGAGTCTGTAAGGACAAACAAGGCTGATTGAAACCAGCAACCGCACCGAACATAAAAGCCAATCCGGTGAAAGAAGGTTTATAGCAAATCAAAAGCTATTGTATTAAACCACCCGTTTAACAAATAAAAACGGATACCGTCTTTATGTGGAAGCACATTGGGATTCTCTAGGTATTAGTCGGAATTACAGGAAGAACGCCGACTCTGAATTACAAAACCAGTTTATCTCCCGTAGTCAGATATTTTTTTTAACTACTTCTGATTATAGGGGGAATCTTCTTTTATTCTTTTACATTTAATAAACACTATCACAAATTGCTTTATTTAGCCGTACAGCGATGTTTATTTTTCACCGTATATTCTATCACAAAATCTTCTTTTGTTTATCACTGGCCAGTAAAACTTGACGAGCGATACCAAAATTCTTCCAGTTATATTTTTTATATTTTTCCAGTTATTGCTATAACTTCTTAAACTTTACCGTACCCGATCTTCCAAAAAATATTTTTTCTGTGTTATTGATAGGTATTTTTTGACGCATAAAGATGAGGTCAGACACGTCTGTTCAAGAATGCTTTTTTCCAGTAAAATCAATAGCTTCGGCGTATCGTAAAAATAAACTACATTTTAAGTTTGACTTATTGCTTAGATGTGATATTCTGAACTTGTAAACAGCAAAAAAAGGGAGGAAAAATGGATAGATTTTTATAGATTCGGTTACCGTGACCCCGAATCTCTAAACCATAGTCGGAAACGGCAAAACGGAATCGGCGAGCGACGTGCTAAAACCGCTCTGACCTCGTCGGAAAAGTAGTGCAGGACGCCAAAAGCGTCCAGCAAACAAGCCGAGTCAAAGGCTTGCCGGACTACCGCCAACCCTCCGAGCTTGGGTGCAAGGGGCAGGGGTTGTAAAACAAGCGTAGTGATAGTATCACTCGAACCGTTGCAGACTATTGAAGATAGTAGATAAGTGCGACTAAGCAAGACGGTAGTAGACGGCTTGCGACAATGTAGGCGGTAGAGTGACTTGCCGTGCGGATGAACTACACATTCATTTTCGCAAAAATGGGAATCACTGGATGGCGGTGGATTTATCCGCCTTGCCAGTTAAGTGCAGGGGGAACTTGCATTTAATTGGCAATAATGCCAAAGCGAGGGACGCCGTTATGCGTCCACTAACACTAACTAAGGGAGAAAAAGCAATGACTAATATTATCACGGGAATAAAAGACAAGGGATTTGAAACAGTAATAGACGGGATTGAAAACGCCGTCTGTGCTGTGGCAATAGGGTCTACGAGACTATTCAAAGTCTTGTGGGAAGACGCCGACAGAGCGTCCGCAATTGAAAAGGCGTGGAAGTATGCACAAGAAAAAGCGGCTCGTAAAGGATGTAAAACGAGTCAGATAACTTCTGGCAAAGTTATCCGTGGCGTCCGCCTGTGCAATGAAAACGCCGATTTAAAAGGATTGACCTTTGACGAGGTAATGGCAAGAATAAGCAAGGCAGGGGGTAAACTTGCCGAACTTTCGGAGGAGAAAGTCGGAAAAATCGCCAAAGGCGAGAGTCTTAAAGCCGCCGCCAAAGGTCAGAAAAACAAGGACGCCGATGAAGCGTCCGATAAAGAGGACGGAAAAATTGAAAAAATTGACTTGAGCAAAGTAAGTCCCGAGCAAAAATTTGTGGCAATCCTTGAGATTGCAAAGACTCTCGATGCCGAATCGAGAAAAAAGGTAATTGAAGCCATCAAAGCGATGTAATTACCGGAATGGCGGGGGCAAGTCATAAAGACAGCCCCCTTTTTATTAACTTTAAGAGGTGATAAGAGATGTTTTCAGATGATTATATAGAGATTGAGTCGGAAGAAACAGCCGACTATATACATGACTTAATATCTAATATTAGAGGAGAATTAGAGGAATGTTAGTAAATTTAACACCGCACGCCGTAACGGTATACAAAGACGGCAAGCCAGATTTTACCGTAGAGTCGACCGGACTTATACGGGCTACCAGTATTGTAAAAGATACTGGCACGGACGCCGATGGCGTCCCCGTTGTTACGGTGACATACGGACAGCCTGATTTTATGCCGGACAAGATAGACGGAACGACTTATATCGTATCAAGTCTTGCTTTGTCAGCAATCAAGTCTTGCTATCCAGACCGAACCGACTTTGTAATACCAGACGGAGCGGTCAGAGATGATGCCGGAAAGATTATCGGTTGCACGAGATTTGCTCGATAACTGATACGGATAATTAGGTTTTAATATGGACGCCGCAAGCGTCCTTTTCTTTACGGTAAAGAAATGGTTAAGAAACTTGGTGATAAAATTTTCTCACGCCGTGGTGCTGTTATCCTCGGCGTTATTTATGGGGTGATGATTGTTTATGCAATCGCCAAAACAATTTTGAACAATCTATAAAAAGGAAGGAGAATAAAATGAGTACAGAAATTGGAAGAACGATAGCACAGTTTTTTCTTAATGGGAAAAGAAAATCAATGTCAAATACTTACACGGACGGGAAAGCAATTTTTCTATATGAAAATAAAATCGCTTGGCGTGACGAGGAAGGTAGAGTCTTTTTTAATCTTTGTGGCTGGAATACAAAGACTACAAAAGATAGGTTATCAGCTTTAGGAATATGGATAACTCAAAAGAACTGGAGAATT
>Ga0265298_10000961_pt1 | contig 42909 bp, 47 predicted proteins | sample AusTroGonzalo_MG_3_FD_193486 | JGI IMG/M metagenome (GOLD analysis project Ga0265298, IMG submission 193486) | Bovine rumen microbial communities from tropical cattle in Woodstock, Queensland, Australia - Gonzalo_01 | ecosystem: Host-associated > Mammals > Digestive system > Stomach > Rumen ... | reverse complement strand
AATCAAAAGAACATAAAGCTATTAAAGAAAGTTTAGAAGCTATCAATAATACTGTTGCTTATGTAAATTTTGATAAAGCTAAAATGGAAGGAACTTTCGTAAGATATCCTGAAAGAAGCGAATTAAGTGCAGAAATTAATGAACCACTTATCGTTGAATTCTATAGTAGATAATAAAAAGAACCAATTCGGTTCTTTTTTTTGACTTTTAGAATATTGTATGTTATTATACACACTATTAAAAAAAGGGAGAATTTATGGACAGATATTCAAAAAGTAATAACAGAAAAGAATTAAAAGAAGAATATGCAAAATGGTGTAATCTTTACATGGAAGCTCATGCTACTGCAAAAGAAGTATGTTTAAAGCTAAATTCTACAACAGATTCAAAAAAAATTAATGAATTAAAAAAAGAATTAAAGAAGTTGAGACAAAAGATCACTGATTACGAGGCACAAAGATCTATTACTTATGATAAAGTAAAAGTTAACTTAAGGTCAGAAATACCTTTATTATTATTTGCAATTAATGAATCAAGATATTCATTTAATGGTAATTTTGAACCTATGTGGGAATATGTATACTATTATGCAGATTATGATGAAGTTGTTAAGACTGTAAGAACAGGAACTGTATCATTAAACAAAAATGATGTTAACTTAACTGATTTATTCTTTGATTTAGGTATGCCTGAAGAATCAAGAGGCAATACCATCGGAGATAATTATGACGAAGTAATTGATACTGCTGTTGATATTACAAAAATATTAATTGATCAAATATTTGAAGAAAATGATATTAATAGTTGGAAAGATGTTTCTTCTCATTTAAAGAAACATGTAGAAACAAAAAATAAAATAGACGCTGCTAAAGGAATTAAACATTTAAAATTAATATAAAAAAAGAACCAAATTGGTTCTTTTTTTATTACTCATATAGTTTTGATGGATATTTACCGTCTTTAATAGAATCCTCTATATATACTTTTAATTCATCTAAATCTTCTCTATATGTTACACCTTTCCATATAGCTGTACTCTCTACTACTTCACATGTTATATCTTTACTCTTTACATGATCAGATACACAAGTTGGTAAAAAGAATTCATCTTCTAATAAATTTTTAGTATTCTTTAAGAAAGTATCAAAATCTTTTTCAAGATAATCAAATACAGTTGGATAAAATGCAAATAAATTAACTGATACTGGAGTATCAAAATCTGTATAGTATGGTTCATCACCATTAAGTGGTTCTACAAATATACCTTTTTCTGAATCAGTACATTTTGATTCATTTATAGATTTTAAGAAACCATCTGAAAGTTCACATACTCCTCTTTTAACTGTACCATTTTTAGTTAATGTGTTTCCTAATTTGAAAGTAATTATTCCATAATTATGTTGATCAGTATTATTTTCTAAAAATTTTCTTGCACTTAAATATGCATCATATCCATAAAAGTCATCTGCATTAATTATTAGAAATGGCTCATTTATTTTATCTTTAGCACATAATACTGCATGTCCTGTACCAAGAGGTTTTACTCTTTCCACAGGAATACTTATATCACTAGGTACATTATCATTATTTTGGAATACATATTCAACATCTATTTTTCCTTCAATACGTTTTCCTATAGTTTCTTTAAATATTTCAAAATTTTCTTCTTTTATGATAAATACTACTTTATCAAAACCCGCTTTTTTAGCATCATAGATTGAATAGTCTATTATGAATTCTCCATTTGGACCAACTGGTTCAATTTGTTTTAATCCACCAAATCTACTGCCCATTCCTGCAGCCATAATTAATAATTCCATAATTAACTCACCTTCTTAATAGCTTTATGATTCTTTAATAACTTTTTAACACCTGCTTTAGAAAAAGCAATAGTAGCTATAGAACCATCAATATCCATAACAACACCTTTTCCATATTTATCATGTTCTACTAAGTCTCCTGGTTTAATATCATTATCAGTCATCATATCTTCTCTATTTATCTTCTTAGTACTAAATAAAGGTTCTTTCTTTTCTTGATCTAGAAGATCATCCCCTATTTCAGAAATAAATCTACTTGGTACATTAGAAGATACTTTACCAAAAAGAAGTCTACTTCTAGCATTAATTATATATAATTTTTTTCTTGCTCTTGTTATAGCAACATAACATAGTCTTCTTTCTTCTTCTAATTCTTCTTCAGAATTCATTGAGTTTAGATGTGGGAATAATCCTTCTTCTACTCCTATTACAAATACATAGTCAAATTCTAGTCCTTTAACTGCATGCATTGTCATTAAAGTAACTTTATCTTTTCCATCTTCTTGTTTTTCTGATGCATCAGTAACTAAACTTATTTCATCAAGGAAATCACCAAGTGATGCTATTCCATCCACTTCTTCAACTGTTCTAGTTATAGATTTAAATTCTTCTAAGTTCTCTAGTCTTATATCTGCTTCAAGAGTTCTTTCACTCTTTAAAGATGCTCTAATACCAGTCTTATCTAAAACTAGATCTATAAATTCTGTTAAAGACATTTTCTCTGCAGATTGTTTTAATTCTTCAATTGTATTTTTAAATTCTAATTCTTTGCCAGACTCAATTGCATCATACAAACATGTTCCATTTTCATTAGCTTGAATAGTTAATTCTTCAATTGTTTTATTACCTATTCCTCTTTTAGGATAATTAATAACTCTTAGAAGAGATACATCATCTTTTTCATTGTGGATAAGTTTTAAATAACTAAGTAAGTCTTTAATTTCTTTTCTTTGATAGAATGCAAATGAACCCACTATTCTATAGGAGATATTATTTTCTAAGAAAGCATCTTCAATACCTCTACTTTGTGCATTTGCTCTATAAAGAACACAAATATCATTAGGATTAACTCCATCATCAAGTAATTTCTTAATCTCTTTTATTACATAGAAAGACTCATCTCTTTCATCAAATGCTTTATAGTAAGTAATCTTATTACCATCTTCATTCTCTGTCCAAAGATTCTTTTCTTTTCTAAGTTTATTATTCTTAATAACATTATTTGCAGCTTTTAATATAGTTTTAGTAGATCTATAATTTTCATCTAGTATAACTACTTTAGCATCTTCATAATCTTTTTCAAAATTAAGAATATTCTTATAATCAGCACCTCTCCAAGTAAATATAGCTTGGTCATTATCTCCTACTACAGTAATATTCTTATATTTAGCACTAATTAATTTACTTAATATATATTGAGGTTTATTAGTATCTTGATATTCATCAATAAATACATATTTATATTGTTCTTGATACTTTTCCATTACTTCTTTATGTTCATTAAATAGTTTTAAAGGAAGAATTAATAAATCATCAAAATCTATTGCATTGCTTCTCTTTAATTCTTTTTCATATTCTTCATATACTTTTAATACTACTTCATCATAATCGTTATATACAAATTTCTTAAACTCTTCTACTCCGACCATTTCATTTTTATTTGATGAAATAGATGATTTAATAGCTCTATAATTATATTTAGATGAATCTATATCATAATCTTTCATTATCTTTTTAATAACTGTTTCTGAATCAGATGCATCAAGTATTGTAAAGTTTGATGTATATCCAAGTAAGTCATAGTTCTCTTTTAATATCTTTAATCCAAATGAATGGAATGTAGATATTTGTATTAAAAATCCTACTCTACCTATTAAACTAAATATTCTTTCTTTCATCTCTTTAGCAGCTTTATTTGTAAATGTTATAGCTAATATATTTTGTGGTGATACATCTCTTTCTTCTAGTAGATATGCCACCTTTGTTGTCAAGACTTTGGTTTTACCAGACCCAGCTCCAGCTAGAACTAACATTGGTCCGTCTAAGGTTTTAATTGCCTCTTGTTGTCTTTCATTTAATCCATATAGTTCCATAATTATCACCCTATAAATATTGTATCATAATTAAGTATCTTTTCATATAATACTTTGAAAGGAAAGTGTTATGAAAAAGATAATTATTGGTATACTTTTACTATTTGTTATTGTAGGTACAATAATATTTATAATTACAAAAAATAGTAAAAAAGATGTTAAGGATAACAAAGTAAAAGTAGCAGAAGTTGCCCACAGTATTTTCTATGCTCCACAGTATATTGCAGATAAGAAAGGGTTCTTTAAAGAAGAAGGAATAGAGGTTGAATTTATACTTACACCAGGTGCAGATAAAGTAACTGCAGCAGTATTATCAAAAGATGTAGATATTGGTTTTTGTGGATCAGAAGCCTCTATATATGTTTATAAAAATAATAAGAAAGATTTTATTGTAAACTTTGCTTCTTTAACTAATAAAGATGGTTCTTTTATAGTATCTAGAGAAAAGATAGACAACTTCTCTTTAGAAGATTTAAAAGGAAAATATATTATTGGTGGAAGAAAAGGTGGTATGCCTGAGATGACTCTAGAATATACTTTAAAACAAAATGGAATATCACTTGATGAAGTAACTATTGATACATCAGTTGAATTTGCTAATATGGCATCAGCATTTATGTCAGGTACTGGAGACTTTGTTACTTTATTTGAACCTAGTGCTACTAAGTTAGAAAATGAAGGAAAAGGATATGTAGTAGCGTCTCTAGGTGAATATGGTGGTAATACTCCATATACTAGTTATAATGCCTTAAAAAGTTATATTAAAAATAATCAGAATACAATAAAGAAGTTTACTAAAGCGATTAATAAAGGTCTTGAATATGTTGATAAAACAGATAATAAAACATTAGCTAAAGAATTAGTAGATTACTTCCCTGATATGAAAGAAGATGAACTAGAAAAGATGGTAGAAAGATATAAAAGTATTAATGCTTGGAAGAAAACTACTTATTTTAGTGAAGAAGAATTTGATCATATGGAAGATATATTAATCGAAGCTAATGAATTAGATAAAAAAGTACCATTTAAAGATTTAGTAGACAATTCATTTAATCATGAATAATCTTTTAGAAATTAAAAATTTATATAAAAACTATCAAACTATTAATGAAGAAATTAATGTTTTAAAAAACATTAATTTTAAATTAAAAAAAGGAGAATTACTTGCACTAGTAGGTCCATCTGGTGTAGGTAAATCTACTTTATTATCTATTATTTCTGGTTTAGAAAATAAAACCAGTGGAAAAGTATTAAAAGATAAAGATTTAGTAATATCTTATATGTTACAAGATAATAGTTTAATGCCCTATTTAAATGTATTAGATAATTGTTTATTAGGGTTAAAGATTAAAAAGAAATATAATAAAGAATCTAAGAAAGAAATAATTAATATGTTAAATAAATATGGTTTAAAAGACTATATCTATTCTTATCCAAATGATTTATCCGGAGGTCAAAAACAAAGAGTATCTTTAGTAAGAGCATTATCAGTTAATCCAGATTTACTTTTATTAGATGAACCATTTTCTAAATTAGATTATAAAACTAAATTAGATATATCTTTTGATATTAGGAATATTTTAAAGAAAGAAAATAAAACTATGATAATGGTTACTCATGATATAGAAGAAGCTATTAACATATGTGATAGAGTTATTATTCTTTCTAAAGAAAATAAATCTATTAAAAGTATATATAAAATTAATTATGAAAGAAATATTGATGAAATTAAGAATAAGACTAATGATAAGTTTCTAGAATACTATAAAATGATATGGAGAGATTTAGATGGTTAGTTTAGAAAGAAAATTATATTTAAAGAAAATAAAAAAAGATAAAATAATTATTAACTTCTTTAGAGTATTTATATTTATCTTCTTTATATTTATTTGGGAATTATTATCTAGATTAAATCTAATAGATACATTCATGTTTTCTAGTCCATCAAATATTATTAAAACTATAATTGATTTATATAAAGAAAATAATCTTTTTATTCATATATTTACTACTTTATATGAAATAATTATGAGTTTTATAATAGGAAGTATAATAGGTTTTATAATATCAAGTATATTATATCTATTTGATAGATTAAATAAGATATTAGATCCATATTTAACTATTCTTAATAGTTTACCTAAAGTAGCTTTAGGTCCATTAATAATTATATTATTCGGAGCTAATACTAACTCTATTATTATAATGGCTTTATTAATATCAGTAATAGTTAGTATTATGAATATTAACTCAATATTTAAAAGTACTGATATTAATAAAATAAAAATAGTTAAAAGTATGGGTGGTAATAAATTAGATATTCTTTTTAGAGTAATAATACCTAGTAATTATTTAGAAATAATTGATTCTTTTAAAGTAAATATAAGTCTTATATTTATTGGAGTTATTATGGGAGAATTTTTAGTATCTAAGCAAGGTATTGGATACTTAATTAATTATGGTTCACAAATATTAAATATGAATCTAGTATTATCAGGAATAAGCTTACTAGTTTTATTAACAATTATTTTATATTCTTTAATACTTTTAATAGATAAGTTAATAAGAAAAACTAGATAATATCTAGTTTTTGTGTTATTATAAAGTTGTAGGAGTATTCAGTATATCTGAATGTCTACCTGTATTTTGGTGAGACATTTAAGCTTTTAGCTTAAGTGTCATTTTTTTATTACTAGGATTAATATAATCGATAGTGATAAAATGATAATAAGATATTTAAGTACTTCTATCATAAAAGTCTTAATCTTCATTATATCAAACCTCCTTTCCTTTAAAGAAAGATAGGTAGACACTAGATAACTAAATACTCCAATTATTATATTCGCGGGTAAAAATGTAAATTCCCCTATTTTTAATAAAAAATATGGATAAGAGTTATCTTTTATGTTATTATATAAACAAGGAGCAATAAAAACTCCTTTCTAGAAAAAGAGGATGGCACTTAAGCATTCATTCTTTAATTAGAATGATCAAAATAAAAAAGTCTGTTTTTACAGACTTTTTTATTTGTTTAAATAATTAATTGCATCAAGTGCAGCGATTGTACCATCTGCTACAGCAATTGTTATTTGAGCATATTTCTTAGTTCTTGAATCTCCTGCTACAAATACACCAGGTACTTTAGTAGTTCCATCTTCAGAAACTAAATATCCTCTCCCGTCTAAATCTAATTTACCATTAGTAAACTTATTTTGTGGAACTAAACCTATATTTAGGAATACTCCGTCTAATTTAAGAGTTTGTTCTTTTCCGTCAGCTTGAACAATTAAACCTGTTAATGCATCATCTTCATATAAGTATTCTTTAACTATAGAATTATATATGATATCTACATTACTGCATTTTTCTAGTTTATTAGCTAAATCTTGTTCACAAGTTAAGTGATCTAGATTTTGTAATATAGTTACATGTTTAGCTATATTAGACATAGAATAAGCATTTATACAAGCAGAATTACCTCCACCTACTATAGCTATATCTTTTCCTTTAAAGAATGGTCCATCACATGCTACACAGAAATGTATTCCATGACCAATTAATTCTTTTTCATTAGGTAAACCTAATGTTCTATAAGAAGAACCACTTGCGATAATAATAGTTTTTGTTTTATATGTATTATCTTCAGTTATTACTTCTTTGATATCACCATCAACTTTAAGATCAGTTACTTCTTCCATTTCGAAGTCTACTCCTAGTTCATCCACTTGATCAAACATAGCACTAGTTAAATCTGATCCAGAGATAGCTTTAAAACCAGGATAGTTTTCTATTAATGGTGTTGAAGCAGCTGTTCCACCTATTGTTTCTTTTTCTATAATAAGTACTTTTCTTCCATCTCTAAGAAGGTAAAGGGCACTAGCAAGTCCTGCTGGCCCTCCTCCAATTATAATTGCGTCGTATATCATATTATTTCTTCTCTTCTATAAATTTCTTAATATTTGAAACATTTTCAATTAATGTTGACTCACCATTAGCATTAACTACTAGAGTTGGAGCTTTTTTAACACCATATTGTTTAGTCATATCTGGCATTTCTTCAGCATCAACAAATTCATATGGAATAGATGCTTTTTCTAATAGTTTTTTAGCCATTTTACAGTTTGGACAAGTCTTTGTACCAAATAATAGTAATCCATCTTTAGCATCACTCTTTAATATTTTAGCTGCTGATTTTGGAACATTTTTCTTTTTAGGAGTACAATTGCATCCTTCAACACTATATTCTTTTCTCATTTCATATTCTTTAGTCTTACCATCATTCCAGTTCTTTACTGGTCTATAGTAACCAGTTATTCTAGAATATACTTCTGTTTCTTCATTACAGATAGGGCATTTCCAAACTTCACCAGTTATATATCCATGATTCTTACATACTGAATATGTTGGAGAAATTGTATAATATGGTAATTTATAGTTTTCCGCAATCTTTCTAACAAGACTTGCACAAGTTTGCCAATCAGACATTCTTTCACCAAGGAATGTATGGAATACTGTTCCTGAAGTATAAAGAGTTTGTAATTCATCTTGAATATCAAGAGCTTTGAAGATATCATCAGTATAACCAACTGGTAAATGTGATGAGTTTGTATAGTATGGAGTATCATCATCAGAAGCAGTTATTATATCTGGATATAATGATTTATCTTTCTTAGCTAATCTATAAGATGTAGATTCAGCTGGAGTAGCTTCTAAGTTATATAAGTCTCCATATTCTTCTTGGTAATCAGATAATTTATCTCTCATGAAGTTAAGAACTTTCTTAGTCCATTTTTGAGCTTTTTCTTCAGTTAAATCAGCTTGTACCCATTTAGCATTTAATGAAGCTTCGTTCATACCTACTAAACCGATTGTTGAGAAGTGATTACTGAATGTTCCTAAATATCTCTTAGTATAAGGATATAATCCTTCTTCAAGTAATTTAGTAACAACATCTCTCTTAATCTTTAATGATTTAGCAGCTAAATCCATTAAATGAGTTAATCTTTCGAAGAATTCATCTTCATTCTTAGATAAATATGCAATACGTGGCATATTGATTGTTACAACACCGATAGAACCAGTTGATTCTCCTGAACCAAAGTATCCACCAGATTTCTTTCTAAGTTCTCTTAGGTCTAGTCTTAATCTACAGCACATAGATCTAACATCACTTGGTTCCATATCACTATTAATATAGTTTGAGAAATATGGAGTTCCGTATTTAGCTGTCATTTCAAATAATAATTTATTATTTTCTGTTTCTTTCCAGTTAAAATCATTTGTAATTGAATATGTTGGAATTGGATATTGGAATCCTCTACCATTAGCATCTCCTTCAATCATGATTTCGATGAATGCTTTATTAACCATATCCATTTCTTTTTGACAATCTTTATATTTGAAGTCCATTTCTTTTCCACCAATAATAGCATTTAATTCTGCTAAATCGTTAGGAACAGTCCAGTCTAATGTAATATTAGTAAATGGTGCTTGAGTTCCCCAACGAGATGGTGTATTAACTCCATATACAAATGATTGAATACATTGTTTAACTTGTTTATAAGTTAAGTTATCAACTTTTACAAATGGTGCAAGATATGTATCGAATGATGAGAATGCTTGAGCACCAGCCCATTCATTTTGCATTATTCCAAGGAAGTTTACCATTTGGTTTGTTAATGTAGATAAGTGTTTAGCTGGAGATGAAGTTATTTTTCCAGGTACTCCTCCTAAACCTTCTTGAATTAATTGTTTTAATGACCATCCAGCACAGTAACCTGTTAACATAGATAAATCATGAATATGATAATCACAGTTCTTATGAGCCGCTGCAATGTCTTCTGGATAGATTTCATTTAACCAATAATTAGCTGTAATAGCTCCAGAGTTAGAAAGAATTAAACCACCTACTGAATAAGTAACAGTAGAGTTTTCTTTAACTCTCCAGTCAGAAACATTCAAGTAACTATTAACTACATTTTTATAATCTAACATAGCGCTATTCATGTTTCTTTGTTTTTCATGTAACTTTCTATATAAAATATATGCTTTTGCTACATCATCATAATTTGATTTAATTAATACTGATTCAACTGCATCTTGAATATCTTCTACATCAACAATATTATCTTTAATCTTATCACTAAATTCTGCAGTTACTTTTAATGCTAAGAAGTCTATAACATTCTTATCATAATCTTTATCTAACCCCTCAAATGCCTTAATAATAGCATCACTTATTTTGTTAATATCAAAACTAACAATTTTTCCATCTCTTTTTCTAACTTTATACATATTTACCTCCTATACATATCTCACTGTAACGTTAGATTTCTTTTTAAAATGTTTTTTTAATTCTAGTAATTCTTCATCACTAAATCCTTCTATTTTTTTATCTTTAACTGGTTCTTCCATTCTAAAGTTTTGAAAATAATAAGGACTATCATCTATCAAATCAACCATCTTATCTAGATCTTCAATTGTATGCATTCCTTTAATAAGTGTAGTTCTAAATTCATGATCAATTTTAGATTTCTTAATTATTTTGATACTTTCTTTTATTTTATCAGTATCAATTTTTTTATTAATAACTTTGTAATAGTTATTAAATATAGCTTTTATATCCATTGCGATATAATCAACTAATCCTCTTTCTATAAGTTCTTTGATTACTTCTGGTCTATATCCATTAGTATCTAACTTAATCTTTAATTTATATTCTCTTATTCTTTCAATAAAAGGAATTAAGTCATCCCAGATTGTAGCTTCTCCCCCAGAGATAACTACACCATCTAACATACCTTTTCTTTTATCTAAATAAGAAAATATTTCCTCTTCTTTTATCTCAGGAGCTTTGCTTTCAACTAAGTCTCTGTTATAGCAATAGTCACAGTTGAAATTGCATCCACTAAGGAATATGATGCATGCAAGATTTCCTGGAAAATCCTGAGTTGTTAATTTATTAAATCCACCTATTCTCAAATAATCATCACGCTCTTCTCCCTGCTCCCTAGCATCTTCATTTTATTATAGTTTTAAAAATATTCGATGTTGCAGATGCAACATTAGCGATTTTTTTATAAAATATTTTAAGCAGGTGTAAATCGAACAAAAAAAAGAATCTTACGATTCCTTATAATCTAAATCTAAAGAAGGATTTATTCCTAAAGAATAATCTGTAAAATCCCTATTTAAATACATATAATAACCACAAGCTGCAATCATGGCTGCATTATCAGTACAATAAGCAAGCTTTGGTACTATCAATTTTATATTTTCTTTATCACATAATTCTTTAAATTTTTCACGAATTCCACTATTAGCAGATACTCCTCCAGCTAGTAATAATTCCTTAACACCATATTCTTTTACTGCTCTCATAGTCTTGCTTGTTAGAGTTTCAACAACTATATTTTCAAAAGATGCACTTAAGTCTTCTTTATTAATTTCATTGCCTCTTTGTTTTTCATTATGAACTAGATTAATAACAGCACTTTTTACTCCACTAAAACTAAAGTTATAACTATCATTATCCATAGGAACTGGTAGATCATAACTAGGTTTACCTATCTTACTTAATTTATCAATAATAGGTCCTCCTGGATATGGAACATCTATTACTCTAGCTACTTTATCAAATGCCTCACCTACTGAGTCATCTAAAGTACCACCAATTTTTTTAAAAGATAAATCTTCATTCATATATATTATTTCAGTATGACCACCACTAATAACTAAACATATAAGAGGGAACTCCATTCTCTCTACTAAACTATTAGCATATATATGGCCTGCCATATGATTAACACCTATTAAAGGCTTATTATGGCATAACGAAAGAGTCTTAGCTGCTTCTAAACCTACTAATAGTGATCCAGCAAGACCAGGTCCTTTAGTAACTGCAATAGCATCTATATCATCCCAAGCTAACCTAGATTCAGTAATTGCTTCATCTATTACTATAGTAATACATTCAGCATGAGATCTACTTGCTATTTCAGGTACTACTCCACCAAATTTTTTATGTATATCTATTTGTGATAATGTCTTAGTAACTATTTCTTCATTACCATTTTTAACTATTGAAACAGACGTCTCATCACAACTAGATTCTATACCTAATATATATACATCTTTCATTCTTTCACCATAAGCATTAATAATGCATCCTCTCCATTATAATAGCCTTTTCTAATAGTGGCTTCTTTAAAACCTAGACTATTATATAACATTATTGCATTTTTGTTATTAATATTTACTTCTAAAGTAATATTTTCTACTTGTTTATTATCAATTATCTTTTTTAATAGTTTTTTAGCTATACCTTGTCTTCTATAGTCTTCTAAAGTAAATATATCTATTATATCTGCTTGTTCATATAAAATTTGGGTCACAATAAAAGATACATATTTATTATCAATTTTATATGCATATACTTTAGTATAATCATTGATTATAGGATTATAATCTTTCTTATACTCATTAAATAAATCTTTTAATAAACTTATATCTTTTATTTCTTCTATCATAATTTTTCTTCTACTTCTATTTTCTTTAAATAATTAGGTTTTAAATAATGTGGATTAATTTCAGAATCTTTATAACATTCCATTAATTTAATAACATCTAATTTAGGTTTAATAGTATTTTCTCCTTCTTCAGAAATAATTGCTATTTTACCTTTTAATTCAGAAATATCTTTTTCGAATACATCTAAATAATTATATTTATCAGCAACTATATCATTATAATCTTTATCATATATTCCATAATATAATCTATTACCTTTATCTTTAATAATAGATATATAATAATCATAATTATCTAAACTAAATATATATTGTTTTAAAGATGATACTGGTATTACATTTATATTATTTGAATATGCAAATGTTTTACCTACCGTAACTGCAATCCTAGTCCCAGTGAATGATCCTGGTCCGGTAACAACATAACATTTATTTATATCACTAGGTTTTAAATTATTTAGTTTTAACCCTTCATCAATAGAAGGAACTAAATATTTAGAATGATCATTATTAGTTGTTATATTTTTTTCATAAATAATTCTACTATCTTTCACCATATATACTGCTAATGTTTTTGAACTTGTATCTAAAAAAAGTGAGATCATAAAACGTCCTCACATATTTCTTCATACTTTTCTCCATATGGAACAAGTTTAATAATTCTTTTATCTTCTTCAGTTACTTTGAAGTAAATATCTAATCTTTCTTCTGGAAGATAATCTTTAATAAGATCAGCCCATTCGATTATTACTACTCCATCTTTATCAAAGTAATCTAGTAATCCAGTAGATTCTATATTCTTTTCTAATCTATATACGTCCATGTGATAAAGAGGCATCTCTCCATCTGGATATTCTTTAATAATATTAAATGTTGGAGAAGTTATTGTTTCTTCTATTCCTAGTGATGAAGCAAATCCTTTAGTAAATACAGTTTTACCTGATCCTAATTCACCGTTTAAACAAATAACCATTCCTGGAAATTTTTCTGATTCTATATTTTCTGCAATAGCTATAGTATCAGCTTCTGATTTTGAAATGTACTTATAATCGTCCATATATATCACCTAATTTAATTATACAAACAAAAAAATCATTTTACAACATATTTTTGCAAAACGATTTTTGTTTACACTTTTATTCAAAGATAATTGGATAATTGCCTTCTCCACTATATTGACTGCTCATATCTACTATATGATCATATCTTGAATAGAATCTACTATAAGGAGAAGAATAATCATATTCATCTAGTACTACTCCAGGTAATAACGATTCTGTTACATATATTTTAGTATCAGTCATCCAAGCTATTAAAGCAACGTGTCCATCCCAACCTATTAAATCCCCCGGTTTCACAGTACCAGAATGCATCAAATCATAATTAATAGTTTTAACTTCTCCTAAATCAGTTAAGTCAGGCGCACTTCCTGATATACCAGAACCATAATCTCCAGGATCTAATCCACCGTTATATAAGACCCAAGAAATATATCCTGAGCAATCAAAACCATTCGGGTAATATACTCCAGGTTTACGAGAACCATCATCTTCCCAATTAAGTAGTGGGCATCCCCAAGAACTAGGTCCACTAAATGATTGAGTTACTTCATTTTCCTTATCAGTCCCTAAATATAGACCTTTATGATACCATCTTCCCTCTCCATCAACAATTCTTACCCCATATTCAGTTAATCTCCCATTTTCATAGAAATATGGGATTTTATATGGAAATTCTAGTGGAAGGAATGTAGCTGCTGCTACTACACCAGCGCGAGTTCCAGGTCCAGCTTTATCTACTTCGTACTTTAATATTGCATCTAATAATTCTACTTGTTCCTTTGAATATGCATTACAGCTTACAATTTGTTTATCATTATCTAATCTTCTAGGTCTTATTAAACTTGTTGAAGTCAATTCAAATTTATCTTCTAGTTTATTGCTAGTTTTAGCACTTATTGTTACTGTGCCATCAGCGCGGGCAGAAACATTTCCATTTTCATTTATAGATACAATATCCGGGTTAGATGAAGAATAAGATATTTTAGTATCAACATTTCCAACATATTCTACTTCAGCATTAATATTAAAAGATTTACCAACAGCTACATATTTTCTATTATCATTTATTTTAATAGAAAGAATTTTATTGATATTAAAAGTTTTTTTGTACTCTACTGTCTTATTATTACCATATTTAATCTTTATAATATAATCACCATTTTTAATTCCATAAGTACATTTTTTATTTTCTGATAATATCCAATCACTCTCTGTATCAGATATAAATTTACAATACACTTTGTCATTGTTAAAAATATTAAGTTTTATAGTAGTATTTAGTGTCTTATCCTCATTAAAAGAATTTGAATAACTATACTTTACAATACTAGGTCTAATTTTATAAACCGAAAAGAAAATAAGTAATACAAGCATTATTAAAACAATTATAATGGATAAAACAAGTAGGTTCTTACGATTATTATTTTTCTTCCTTTTTTTATTCTTTTTCATTGTATTACTCCTATTATTTAATATTATATCAAATGCTATAGATTATTACTACAAAAAAAGAAGAATTACTCTTCTTCATTTGCTAGTTTATCAACTAATTCACATAATCTGTTAAATTCTTCTTCTGAATCAACACTAACTAATTCATCTCCATCTGGTCCTGAAACCAATTCTAAAATATATGAATCAGTATCATTTCCTAAGTCATTAGCTATTACATATGTTCTTCCTTTATCTTCGAAATGTGAAACTATTTCAACTTTTACTTTATTTCCTTCATTATCAGTCATTTCAACTACTAGTGGGTTATTCTTTTCTTCCATGTAATCCTCCATCAATTAAAGTATAACAAAAAAAGATAAGCTTTTGCAAGAACTTATCTTTTATTATCTATTCTTTTGTACTCAATTTTATCATCTAAATGATTAGGCATTAATAATTCATAAGGTTCAATATCTAATGCATTTGCTAAATCAACTATTTTCGAAAAACTAGGATAAAACTTTCCTCTTTCTAAATCACTAATGTATTTTGGTGTAGAATTAGATAATTCAGCAAGTTTTTCTTGTGTTAAATCTCTATCAAATCTATACCATTTTAGATTAATACAAAATGCTTCTTTTAATATGTAATCTTTAACTTTTACTTTACTATTATCCATACCTTCACCCAAATAAAGTATACTTTAATTAGATTTTTAATTACACCTAGTAGAAAACGACAAGAAAGCAAAAAAATAAAGCTGATATACAGCTTTATTCATTAATAATTACTTTAGTATATAAAATGTTATCATATATATATTTTATTTTACTATTATCTAGCATTTCATACTTAGAAATATCTAAGTAACATGCTCCACCTCCAAGAGAAAGTTTTTGAAATTCACTTTCTATTTTTATTTTTATAAGTGGTGTTAATTCTTCTGAAGAAGGTAACAAATAAGAATTTGATATATTTTCTCTATCTGTTATTCCTTTTATTTTTCCAAATCTATCTCTTAAACATTTAGCAAATTTATATGTTGTTGATTCAAGTGGAGTTGCGTAAAGAACATAATCTATATCTTCATTTTCAGTCCATTTTTTGCACATATCATTCATATGTTTCATTATTTCTAAAGCAAATTCCTTTGCTCTATCATTGTCACTATATGAACGTCCTGTCATATATTTAACGCATTCATATAATCCTGCATACCCAAGTGAAATTGTAGAATATCCATGATGAAGAAGTTCATGTATACTTTCACCTTTTTCTAATCTAGAAAGTGCTCCGTATTGCCATAAAGTTGGTGCAACATCTGAAGTTATTTTTGATAATCTTTTATGTCTTATTTGTAAAGCTTTATGGCATAGTTCTAACCTATCATCAAATGTCTTCCAAAATAAAACTTCGTCTTTTCCACATGATAATGCCACATCGGGTAAATTTATAGATACAGCACCTTGATTAAATCTTCCATAATATTTACCTTCATTAGGATCATAATTATTAGAATTTGATATGTTTCCTAAAGAACTAGTTCTATCTGGAGATAAGAAAGAAATGAATCCAATAGTAGGATAACAATCTCCTACTCCTTTAGAATTAATCATTGTTTCTCTCATAACTTTTTCAGAAATAAAATCTAAAGTATTTTTAAGTTTTGTACATTCTGAAGCAAGTTTTGTTAAATAGTAATACTTACTATTTATTTCAACATTTTCTTCTTCTAGAACATATAAATATTTTGGATATTCAGGATTTATAACTTCACCTTCACTATTATGCATACCTTCAATTCTTTGTTTTAAGAATTCCTCTATTATCATAGAAAGTTCTTCTTTATATTCTTTTGTTTCTCCAAGATACATAAATACAGAAAGATATGGTGGTTCTCCGTTAGAGGCCATAGTATTTATTTGGTATAAAAATGTTTGAACACCGTCATTTATTTCTTTTTTTAAATCTTCCTTTGCATATTTAATTGCTTCTTCTTCAGATGAGTTTCTTTTTTTATATTTTTTTAAGTATGATTCATAACTAGATCTTACAAAAGGAGCTAAATGAGTTAAAGAAATTGTACATCCTCCAAACTCTGATGAACTAACGACATTTATTAATTGAGTAGCAATAGTCATTGCAGTTAAAAATCTATGAGGTTTAATTATATTTATTCCATTAACATTAGTTCCATTTTGAAGCATATCTTCTAAATTAATTAAAGATGAATTATGTAATGCATTTTGAGCAAAATAATCAGTATCATGAAAATGAATAATGCCTTCATCATGAGCTTTTACTATATCTTCAGGAAGAAGAAATCTTCTTGTTATATCATTACTAGTTATACCTGCTAAATAATCTCTTTGAGTAGTAACTAATTTAGCATTTCTATTAGAATATTCTGTATTCCAAAATTCATTTTCTCCATTTATTAATTCTTTAATACTTAAATCAGTTGTATTACTTCTTCTTACAAGTTCTCTTGTATATCTATAAGTAATATATGCTTTTGCTAGTTTATATTTTCCTAGAGCCATTAATCTAATTTCTATTATGTCTTGTATATCTTCTACAAGCATTCTTTTTTTATTAAGGCTTTCTATATATTTTATTATATTTTTAATTTGTATATCAGTTACCCTATCTTCCTCTGGCACTTCTGCATTAGCTTTGTTAATAGCTATCTCAATTTTTTCTGGAGTATAATCAACAATATGTCCATCTCTTTTAATTATTTTCATAAATTCACCTTTATCATAAATAATATTATATCATACTTTAAATAATATTTTCGTTGCACTTGCAACATTTTTTTGATAATATTTAATTAGAGGAAAGTTATATGGAAAATATTTTTGAAGGTATATCTAATAAAAATAAATCAAAGTTATTAAAAAACTTAGGTGCTGATACTCTTCGTTATACAAAAGATGAATCGGTTATTAGATTATTTAAAGATGACAATATAATTAACTTTATAGTAAAAGGAAATGTTAAGGTTGTTCTTAATACAATCAATGGTAATCAAATAATAACTGATGACTTATCCGAAGGAGATGTATTCTCTTCTACTATAAATTATATTGATGAAAATGAAACAGATGCTATTGTAACTGAAGATACTGAAATAATAAGTATGAATGCACAAGATATCATTGATTTTAAAGACAATTCTAAGAGTTATTATAATATTTTTATTAAAAATTTATTTATCATAATGACTAAGAAAATTAGTGAAAGAAATGAAAGAATTCAAATATTAACTAAGAAAACTATTAGATATAGATTACTAGAATACTTCGAAATAATGAGAAAAAAGAATAACTCTTTAAATATTTATTTACCATATAATTATATAGATTTAGCTGCTTATATAGCAGTAGATAGATCTGCGATGAGTAGAGAATTATCTAACTTAAAAGATGAAGGTTTTATTAGTATAAAAGGAAAAAAAATCACTTTATTATATAAGTGATTTTTTATTATATAGCTAATTCAAATTTTAATTGTTTGTTTTTCTTTTTAATTTCTTCAATAGGATAATCTTTAATATGAACATTTTCTGGCATCATATTTTCCCAAGTTACATGTTCATCTATTTCTATAGTAGGATTACAATCGATTGGTTCTCTACTTAGTAATTCATCAACTTGTTCATAATGTCTATCATATATTTGAATATTATCGTAAACCCAAGTAAATCTTCCTGGTTTATAATTATATTTTTTTGCCATGCAATGTAAGAATACTAGATATTGAACTTGATTAATACATCCTGCTACTGCAAAGTCACTAGATCTTTGTACTAACATCATATCTAGATAATCAGCATCTTCTTCATGTCTAACATTCCACATAGTTAAGAAAGCACAAGGTTTTAAACCATGTTTCTTTAAAAAATCATCATTTTGCCATAAATTAATTTGATGTCTTCTACTATCTGGATTATTTTTCATTTCATCATGAAACTGTCTCATTAAATCATGTTCCCATACAGTTCCGCCATAAGAATGTCCAATAGTTCTGTCTCCAATGTCCCATTCATCCCACCATGTTACTCCATAATGTTCTTTTAATACATCTAAGTCATTAGATTGATCTCTATATATCCAAAGTAATTCACCTACTGCTGATTTTATTGCAATTGGTCTTAATGTTATAAGTGGGCTTTCTCCTTTAGAAATATCATATGTGCACATACCATGATTAACTGATAATGTATGTGCTGGTGTTCCATCTTTATAGTGTGGTCTTGGATCCTTATCTAATCTTCCTTCTTCTTTAATTCTTTTAAAAATTTCTTTTGTATAAATATCGCCTTTTGTCATTACCTTACCCTCCTATAATAATTTTAAAAGGGTTCGTTTTAATTGTCAATAACTAATTTAAGACCCGGGTATAATTCTTTAGAATCATGGATATTATTAATCTTCTTTATGTCTTCCACAGAAATATTAAACATTTTTGATATTCTTTTAAGTGTATCATCTTTCTTAACAATATAAATATTAGGTTTTATTTCATAGTCCAATTCTTCTTTCCATTCATATAAATCAAATTTTTTATTAACACCTCCTAATGTATAGTATGAATAATAAATTTTCTAACAATTATAGAAGCATAAAAAAAGAGATTATTTAATATAATTAATAATCTCTTCTTTATTATTTACTCTTTCTAAAACTTTATTAAAGTTTCCAAGCATAATTAATTTTTTTGCTTCTTCTTCATCAATTCCTTTACTAGTTAAATAGAATAATTTATCTTCATCTACTTTACCTGTGGAAACAGAATGTGTTCCATTAACATCTTCTTCATGGCATAAAAGCATTGGTAAAGATTTAGATACACAAGTATTACTAAATAATAAGCAATTCTCATTTTCATAACCTATCGCATTCTTTGATCCTTCAAGGAAATCAATTATTCCTTTAAAGCTCTTATTACTTTGATCAAATAAAGCACCTGCTATTTCTATATTACTATTAGTTTTTTCTCCTTTATTAACCATATAATAATTCATATCTATTCTATCTGATTCTTTTCCTATATATAAATTATTAAAAGTATTAATAGAATTTCTTTCTAATACAGAATAATAATTACTCAATCTAACTTTTCCACCTAAATCTATAAAGTTAATATTTATATTACTAGATTCATCAATAGAATTTTCAAATGATATTAAAGATATACTATCTTTAGATAATAAATTCATAACAGTAATATTAGCCTTAGAATATTTAGAAGCATTAATGCATATCTTTGAATTACAATATCCATTACCAGTATATTTAATAACTATATTAGAGTTATCTTTAATATTAATATTTATTTGATCTACTAGATAATTAGTTTCTAATTCACTAGTTATTTCAATATCTTTAGATGCATCTATATCTATACATCTATATTTATTATGTTTAAGATTAATCTTGCTATTAAAGTTTTCTTTAATAGATTCTTTGTATTCTCCATTAACATTTATTTTAGATAATTCTTTTTCTTCAATATTTAAATCTAAAGTTATATCATTAATTCTAAAGTTATTAGAAGTTCTTATTGGAGTTTCATTTAATATATATTTCATATTATCCTATACTCCCTTCTAATTCTAGATTAATTAATCTATTCATTTCAACAGCATACTCTATTGGGAATTCTTTAGATATTGGTTCTGCAAATCCTCTTACAAGCATACCTACTGCTGCTTCTTCTGATAAACCTTTACTCATTAAGTAGAAGATAGAATCTTCACTTATCTTACCTATTTTAGCTTCATGAGAGAAAGTTACATCATCATTTTCTATATTACTTACTGGAATAGTATCACTTCTAGATTCACTATCAAGCATTAATGATTCACAAGATAATGCTAATTTAGAATTAGTAGCATTCTTCTTAACCCATATATTACTTCTAAAAGTACATATTCCACCATCTTTAGATATTGATTTTGAATTAACTCTAGTACTTGTATTTTTAGCATTATGAACTACTTTTAATCCAGTATCTAAGTTTTGTCCTTTACCTGCGAAAGATATTTGTGTTGTTTCACACTTAGAATTATCTCCATTTAGTATAGTCATTGGATAAAGCATAGATATCTTTGAACCAAATGAACCCATAATCCATTCAATTCTTGAATTAGTACCTACGATTGCTTTCTTAGTATTAAGATTCAATAAATTCTTAGACCAGTTTTCTATTGTGGAGAACTTAAGACTAGCATTATTCATAACAAATAATTCTACACATCCACAGTGTAAGTTAAGTTCATTATATCCTGGTGCTGAACATCCTTCAATAAACTCCATTGAAGCTTCATCTTCAACAACAATTAATGTATGTTCAAATTGACCTGCTCCTGGTGTATTAAGTCTGAAATATGATTGAAGTGGATTATTTAATTTAACACCTTTTGGTATATAAACAAATGATCCTCCTGAAAATAATGCGTAATGAAGAGCAATAAACTTATGATCATTTATTGGAACTAAATGACTAAAGTATTTCTTTACTAATTCAGGATACTTCTTAATCGCAGTATCAAAGTTTTCATATATAACACCTAATGGTTCTAGTTCTTTAGCAACATTATGATAAATCATTTCAGAGTTATATTGAGCTCCTACTCCAGAAAGTGCTTTCTTTTCAGCTTCAGGAATACCTAATTTATCAAATACTCCTTTTATATCTTCGGGAACTTCATCCCAGCTATCTACCATATCACTTGTTTTATATACATAACTTGCTATATTATCTAAATCAAGTTCACTTAAATCAGGTCCCCATGTAGGCATAGATAAATTCTTATATTGTTCATAAGCTTTTAATCTAATATCTAATACCCAATCAGGTTCATCCTTTTCTTTAGATATTTCTCTAATGACTTCTTCATTAAGTCCATATTTCTTTTTACCAGAGTCAGATGTTTTTAAATTATAAATATTTTCGTTAAGGTCATCTACTCTAGTTTTCATATTCTTTATATCCCTTTTCTTCGATTTCTTTAGCTAAATCTTTATTACCAGTTTTAACTATTTTTCCATCTACTAATATATGTACATAATCTACATCTAGATCTTTAATTATCTTATTATTATGGGTAATTATTAATACTGAATTATGTTCATTTTTAAATATTTTTATACCATTAGAAACAGTCTTAATAGCATCAACATCTAATCCAGAATCAGTCTCATCTAATATGGCTAATTTAGGGTTTAAAGTAAGCATTTGAAGTATTTCGTTTTTCTTCTTTTCTCCACCAGAAAAACCTACATTAACTTCTCTATTAATATAGTCTTTATTAATATTTAATTTAGACATATTCTCATCTAATTCATTAGCAAATTCAAATAAATTTACTTTTTCTCCAGTAATACTTGTTTTAGCACTCTTAAGAAATTCTGCATTTGTTATACCTGGGATTACTTCAGGAATTTGAAATGACATAAATATACCTTTTTTAGCTATTTCATTTGGTTTTAAATCATTAATCTTTTCTCCCTCAAATAATATATATCCCTTAGTTATTTCATACTTAGGATTATTAAAAATAATATTTGATAAAGTACTTTTACCTGCCCCGTTAGGTCCCATGATAACATGTATTTCATTTTCTTTTATTTCCAAGTTTAAACCCTTTATTATTTCTTTATCAGAGTCTTTTACTTTTGCATATAAATCTTTTATTACTAACATAATACCTCCTAAAGATAATCATTTAATGTCTTATTATCCATCATTTTATTAAATTCATCATTTAATTCTTTATATATTGAATAAGTAATACATTTATCTTTTTTATCACATTTCTTTTCTTCACAATTAGTGATATCTCCACCTTCTAATTTACGAAGAATATCCCCTATTTTATAAGTACTTGGTTTATCTTTTAATTTATATCCTCCATTATTACCTTTTTTAACATCTAAACTATTATCTTTATTTAAACTAATCATTAATTTTTCTAAATATTTTAAAGAAATATTTTCATTTTCAGATATTTCTTTTAAAGATATATATCTATCTTCTTTATAATGTTTAGCTAAATAAACCATAATAGTTATTCCATATTTTCCTTTTGAAGAAAGCTTCATAAAAATCACCTAGGAGTATTATACTACCATTTTGGTAGGAATACAATAAAAACATTGCATAAGCAATGTTTATTTATTTAATAAACATATACCAGTATTTAAATATAACGCAAATAACAGCCATATAAGATATGGAATATTTAAATAAAAACTAGTTTTATTTTCTTTATAGAATTTATATAGCATAATTATAACTGTTATTAATAATAAAATTAACCATATTAATGCAAATAAATAATTATTTAAGCCAAAAAATATTGGAGTCCATAAAGCATTAATGAATAATTGAATAAAATATATTGTTCTTAATTCTTTTTTATCTCTTACTAAGTATACTGATATTCCCATTAATATAAATAAAATAGTCCACACTATTGGAAATAATATCCCTGGTGGAGATAATGGTGGTTTTACCAGACTAGGATATACATTGTTAGTAATTACACTAATCGAAGGTATACCTCCAATAAAAAGTGTAATAAATATATATAACAATAATCTTTTCATTTAATCATCCTCATTATTAGTATACTCATTTATTAAAAAATTATTCTAAAAAAAATAGGTTATTTACCTACTTTTTTATATATATCATATGCTTGTTTAAGAATTCTTCTATCAATATCAAATGTTAACTCATCAAAAGCTTTTTCATATGGAAAGAAATCACATAATGAAACTTCTTCTAATTGTGGTTTTAATTTACCACCTGTTTTTACTCCTACAAAAAGCAATACATCTTTCAAATGGTTTTCTTTTGGAGAATATGTATTAACATAATAATCATCAGATACTATTTCAGCATGAATACCTGTTTCTTCAAAGGTTTCTCTAATTGCTGTTTCCTTAGGAGTTTCTCCTTCTTCAATATGTCCTTTTGGGAATGAAATATGACCACCATTATGTTTTATTAATAACACTCTATCATCATCAAAAACTATTATTCCACAAGATTTCTCTTTAATCATAAATCACCTATTTAAATTGTTCTACTAGATCTTCTCTACTTTTTAAACCAACTATTTTGTTTATTAATTCGCCATTTTCAAAAATTAATACTGTGGGTATAGACATGACACCATATTCTATTGCGATATCTTGATTTTCATCGACATCAATTTTATAAAATTTAGTAGTCTCTACTTCTTCAGATATTTCATCTAGAATTGGTGATAACATTTTACAAGGTCCACACCAAGTAGCAAATAAATCTACAGCAACTTTTCCTTCCTTTATTATTTCTTTAAACTCATTTGAATCTATTTGTTTAACCATTATTCCATCTCCTTTATAGCATACATAGCAGCAATAGCTCCATCAGAAACAGCAGTTGTTAATTGTCTTAATTCTTTTTCTCTAGCATCTCCTACAACATATATGCCTTTGACATTTGTTTTTACGTCATTATTAGTTATTATATACCCTTTTTCGTCAATATCAAGAATATTTTTAAACATCATGTTATTTGGTTCTTGTCCTATTGCAACAAAAACACCGGAAACATTAATTTCTTCCTTATCATTTATTATTATTTTTTCCAAAGAATCTTCACCAACTAATTTAGTAACTACTGAATTAAATAAGAGTGTTACATTTTTCTTTGCTTTTGCTTCTTCAAGTTCAGTTACTTCCCCCTTATATGATTCTCCTCTTACTATTCCATAAACATGATTACAAATATCGGCTAGATAAATCATATCCTGAATAGCAGTATTTCCACTACCTATTACTGCAACATCTTTTCCTTTAAAGAAATTTCCATCACAAGTAGCACAGTAACTAATACCTCTTCCTGTAAACTTATCTTCGTTTTCTATTTTTAGTTTCCTATTTTTAGAACCTACTGCAATTATGACAGTTTTTGCTTCATAAGTATTCTTTGTTGTATATACTTTCTTTCCTTCATCTACTCGTAAAACAGTTTCATATTTTATTTCAGTGCCTAAACCTAAAGCTTGTTTTTTAATATTTTCACTAAATTCATATCCAGATATATTTATATATCCAGGATAATTTTCTATGCTCTTAGCAGTAGTGATTTGTCCACCGCAAACATTAGCCTCTAATACTAAAACCTTTTTATTTGCTCGTCTCAAATAAATTGCACTAGTAAGTCCAGCTGGGCCACCACCCACTATAATTGTGTCATACATAATTTCACCCTCTTGTTTATATTATATAATTCTTTTGTCCCTTTTTAAATATGTTAATGTTCTCTTTTACATTTTATAAACTAAACAAATTATAAATATATTATTGACATTATTCTATTTTTAGGTATAATTAAAGAGTACTTTAAATTTGAATTGATGTGCAGGTGTAGTTCAATGGTAGAACATTAGCCTTCCAAGCTAAATACGGGAGTCCGATTCTCCTCACCTGCTCCACTAAAAAATAAACTAGTCATATGACTAGTTTTTTTAGTGTTTAACTCCCGTATTTTAGCAATAATTACACCTCCATTTATTATATTCACGATTTCTACTTAAAAATCCCCTATATTATCAAAAAAAATAGTCAAATTGACTATTCTTTTTAGCATGATGACGGCCCAGTACAAATACCTGCTTCATTTATACATTTAAATATACATTTTAATTGTTTGATAGATGCCTTTTTCATTTTATCAGTTATTTCTCCATATGGATCAGTTAATTCTTCACTAACTCCTTCAACCATTTCTTTTGCTTCACCATTAACAACTGCTACTACATTTGGTGCATAGATTCTCTTTTCTCCTGCACTTATTTTTTCATCGCCATTCTTAATAGTATAATCGCTTAGAACATCACCATATAATTCAACTAATTTCATATAGTTCTTGTCGCCTTCTTTGGTTGTCTTTAATTCTCCATCTACCATTTCAATAGTATCTCTTATCTCTAAAACATCGACATAGTATACTTCAATGTCATTTTCAATAGATAAATCAACTAGGTTTTCCACCATGCTTCTGCACCATGGACATTTACTAAAACCAAAATAAACTATGAATGTTTCTCCATTTTCAGTTTTTTCTACTATTTCTTTAGCAGTAGAATACTTAATCTTATTCTTTTTAGATATATTTAATGTTCTATATTTTTTTCCATATCCATTATCTTCGCCATTTAATTCTTCATATTCAGTCTTAAACTTATATGCATCTGATTTTTTATAATCAGAATGGTTTTTATAAATAAGCACAAATGCTACTGCGGCTATTATTATTGCTATAACTATAAATATTTTCTTTTTCATACTATTACCTCTTTATTTAATTATATCATATTTTTATTTAAATAAAAAGAATAAGGAAATCCTTATTCTATAAAATCTACATCTGATAAAAATTCACTTTCACAAGTTAGATTTATCTTTAATTCTTTAAATACTTTTCTATCACCGTTTTCAACGATATAAGTTGCATGAGCATCTGAATCTTTTAATTTGTGTAAACAAGAAAGTGCTTTTTCAATCATTGGATTTGTAACTGAACAAATCTCTAAAGCAGTTAAAACCTCTGGTAAAGTTAATAATTTATTACCATCACTTAAACTTTCATTAAGATTTAGTATTGGTTTTAATACTTTTGGTGATAATAAATCTATATCATCAGGTATTTTGCTTAAATACTTCATTGCATTAATAATAGCACTACTTGCAGGTGTTAAGATATCCGTTTGTCTTCCTGTAATTATCTTCTTACCTACTTTAATAGCTATAACATGACTCTTTTTTTCTTCTTTCTTATCTAATGCTGGTTTAATTACATCAAGATAATCAGAATCTATATTTAATTCATTCATTAGAAGTTTAATTTTTTCGCAAGTGTTTTCATCACTTTTTCCTAATTTATAATTATTTTGTTCATTATAATATCTTCTTACTATTTCTTTCTTAGATGCATCCTCTACTATTTTATTATCAGTTATACAGAAACCAACCATATTAACTCCCATATCAGTTGGTGAATAATATAATGTTTTATCACTAACTTTAGATAAAATCTTTTTAAGTACTGGGAACATCTCTATATCTCTATTATAGTTGACTGCAGTCTTACCATATTTTTCAAGATGGAATGGATCTATCATATTAACATCTTCTAGATCTGCAGTAGCTGCTTCATAAGCCATATTTACTGGATGTTTTAGAGGTAAATTCCATACTGGGAATGTTTCAAATTTAGCATATCCAGCATCTACTCCTCTTAAATTTTCATGATAAATTTGTGATAAACATGTTGCTAGCTTACCGCTTCCTGGTCCAGGTGCATTGACAATTACAAGTGGCCTAGTAGTTTCAATATATGGATTTGCACCATAACCTTCTTCACTTACTATTGTATCTACATCAGTTGGATAACCTTTTGTAAATGTATGAACATAGGTCTTAATACCATTTCTATTTAATTTTTTAATAAACTTATCAACGCTTGGTTGATTCTTATATAATGTTATAACCACTGAATTTACAGTAAATCCCATAGATTTAGATTTATTAATTAAAGTTAATAATTCATTATCATATGTTCTAGCATATTCACTTCTTGTCTTATTCTTTTCAATGTCATTTGCATTAATACAGAAGATTATTTCTAATTCATCTTTTAATTCTTTAAACATTGAAATTTTTGCATCATTTTTGAAACCTGGTAAAATTCTTGCTGCATGCGAGTCATCAAATAGTTTTCCACCAACCTCTAGATATAATTTATCAAACATTTTTATTCTTTCTCTTATCTTTTTACTCTGAATCTTGATGTACTTATTATTGTCAAATCCATTTCTCATTGTTACACCTCCCTAGGATTATTATCTAAGGTTATTATAACATCATTTATAAAAAATGTGCAAAAAAAAAACATAACTAAGTAGTTATATTTACAAAATGGTCGGGAAGACAGGATTTGAACCTGCAACCTCATGGTCCCAAACCACGCGCACTGCCAAGTTGTGCTACTTCCCGATATAAAATAAATTAAAAAATGGTGCACTCGGAGGGAATCGAACCCCCAACCTTTTGGTTCGTAGCCAAACACTCTATCCAATTGAGCTACGAGTGCATAACTACTTTTTTAATAAAAAAGTGGTGGCTCCGGACAGGATTGAACTGTCGACACCAGGATTTTCAGTCCTGTGCTCTACCAACTGAGCTACAGAGCCATAAATAAAAAATGGCGGTTCCGAAGGGACTTGAACCCTCGATCTTCTGCGTGACAGGCAGACGTGTTAACCACTACACCACGGAACCAAAACCAATTACATTTCAAAATGCATAATAAGTATACTAAATTTTCGTCTGCCTTGTCAATAGTTTTACGAAATTAAATCTCTTTTTTTAGATGCAAATTAAAAGAAAATACGAACGTAACCATCGAAATTATTAATCCTATTATGGTCATTGTGTTAAATTCTTTTTTAGGAAAAATCGAAATTACGGATGATATCATTAATCCTATTAAAATGCTATATAATAAATCACGATAATTTGACAATAAAAAATTATATAATTTTACGAATAGTATTATTCCTAATAAACATCCCATTATAAATGGAAAATAGTATAAAAAGTCTGTTATTAAAACTAACGGGCTGCTAAAACAAATAATTATTTTTTTGTATATTCCAAGCAATACTAAAAAAAAGGAAGAGCTAACACCAGGGAATATTTTCCCAAATGAAAATAACATACCACCAACAAACATTCTAATAAAAGAAGCTTCATAATTAAATAATGTATCATAAAATAAAAATGTCGTAGTAGATAAAAAAAAGGAAATTATAAGTGGAATGTATCTAATATTTCCACTATTTTTGGTCTTCTTAATCATAAGAGGTAAATCACCGATTATAAAACCAATAAAAATGAAATAAAGTATATCCTTTATATTTGAAAGATATAGAATAATATTACTCCCCAAAAAAGCTCCAAGAATTATTCCAAAGGACACTATAAATAGGAATTTCCAATTCTTTTTTAAATTCTTTAAAGAATAAAGAATACGGTCATAAATATTTAATGAAATAGCTAAAGCACTGCCACTTACCCCTGGGAAAATCGCAAACATTCCTATAAAAAGGCTTTTAATAAAAATCATATCAATCACCCATTTAATAATATGTTATAATTTTTTTTTAATAACAAAAAAACTAGCATATGCTAGTAATTAACAATGGTTGCGGGAGAAGGATTTGAACCAACGACCTTCGGGTTATGAGCCCGACGAGCTACCAGACTGCTCCATCCCGCGATATAAAAATTTAAAGTGGCGGAGAAGAAGGGATTCGAACCCCTGCGCCGCTTACACGACCTCCCGGTTTTCAAGACCGGTCCCTTCAGCCAGACTTGGGTACTTCTCCAATAAAAATGGTGCCTCAGGCCGGACTTGAACCGGCACGGGATTTGACTCCCGCAGGATTTTAAGTCCTGTGCGTCTACCAATTCCGCCACTAAGGCATACTTAAGCACCATTCGCCCTTTTCTTTGGACTATTTAAGTATATACTATTTTTTTTAATAATGCAATACTTTTTTGTTATAAAACATAATAAATATGGTGACTCGTATGGGATTTGAACCCATGAATGCCACCTTGAGAGGGTGGTGTGTTGAACCCCTTCACCAACGAGTCATAAAAAATAGACTATTGTCTATTTTATATTATTCTTTTTCTTTTGTAAAGAATACTAATCCTAAAACTACTACAATAGCGATTGCTGAAACTATAACTATAGGAATAATTGAACTATTATCACTATCCTTGTTAATTTTAGTACCTTTTTTAACAGCTGCAACTACATCTTGATACTTATCATTTTCATAAGCATTTTTAATTGATTCTTTTATTTCTTCTGGAGAAGTAGCAGATGAAAAACCACTAAAGTACTTATCACCGATTACTATAAAAGGAACACCTGAAGCTGTAGTACCAAGTTCTTCAGCAACATCATTCATTAACTTGCTATTATCTTCATTATACCAAACTTCATATTCAACTAGTTTATAATATTCTGAATAATCAGAATCTTTAGATAATGTATCATTAAACCATTCTATAGCCTCTTCACAATGTGGACATCCCTCTCCTCGGAATAAATAAACATTAATCTTCTTTTCGAATGCAAAACAAGTTGTTTGTCCTACAATAAATGTGAAAAGCAATAATATTCCTACCATTAAAAGTCTTAACTTTTTCATTCTAAATCACGCTCCTACAAGTAATTATATCATTTTTTTTAATATATATCTATTAATCCGGTTACATTTTTAACATTAATTATATTAGTATCTGAGGAACATACCCTCTCGTTTATTTTAATTTTCCCTGTTTCGTTATATAGATTAATTTTACAAATCGAACTATCATCTATTTTTAATAATATATTGCCAGAAACATTTTCAATATTTGAGTTGCCAGTAACAATAAATTTATTTACAATTATATCTCCAGTTATTGTTTCAATATTTAATCTTCCTTTTAGATTCTCAACAGTTATGTTTCCTGTAGTTGATGAGACATTTATATCTCCAAAAGCATTCTTAAAGGAAATGGCCCCAGAGACATCTTTTATTTGGATATTTCCAATTTCTTTTAAAATAATATTTCCAGAATTATTATTAATATCAATATCATTAGAAATACCTGCAATATCAACTTCACCAAACCCATTGACTATAGTAATTTTATTTAAGTACTCTTTTGGAAAATAGATCGTGTATTTTTTTACTTGTAAACCTAGTAAATAACTATCCTCTTCAAAATATAAATCATTCCCTTTTTGTTTATGTTTTAGAAAGAATTTATCCTCCTTAGAATTTTGAATAATAATTAATTCTTTATTATTGCTTACCTTAAAAATTGAATTAGATTTTTTAAAATCAAAAGTGACATTTCTAATATCAGATAATGAGTAACTTTTTTCAATGACTTCTTTCTCTTTAATCACATTTTCCTTAGGAGTAATTATCTTAATAAATGAAAGAATGATTACCAATAAAAGTAAAAAAATAATCGATCCAAAAATAATTATTATTTTTAATAATACATCTTTATTCTTCATTTTAGCCTCTAAAAATTATGTTAGCATTCTATTCAAATTAAGTCAAGATTATAATTTACTGGTTTTATTTTTGAGTTGCAATATTTCTAGTATTTTTAAATTTTTTCTTTCTTCAGTAATAAATTTATTTAATATTTCCTTAATATAAATATCATCGATTTCATTTAAGGCTTTAGTATATTGAATTATTTTTTCTTTGGTCAACCTGATATTGATTTCCAATAATGTATTTTTGTCATTAAAATAACAAGAATGAAGATTCTCGTTTGGAATTAAATCTGGTTTTTCACCTAACAATGAAATTAGTTTTCCAAGAATCTCTAGATGAATTAAAGAATCACTAGATAATTTATTCATATTTAAGGAAAAAGAACTATCCGTTTTATTGAATAAAATATATTCATATTTAAATAACAAGAATGAAGATAAATCGCTATTTTTTCCACAGTAACATTTCTTTAAATATTCTGCATTTTTTTTGTTTTTACCCATTACTTTTATTTCCATAATAATTCACCATTAAATGTTATGTAATTATAGTGAAAATTATTCTTTATTTTTTTAAATATTTTTGCAATTATTTGTTCTTTTTTATTTTTTTTATGATATAATGAGTGTAGATAGGAGGAGTTTTTGATGTATTCAAGTTACGGTTATGACCCATATACTACTAGTGCTAGTGCAGCTAGTGGAGCAGTAGTAGGATTAGCTATATTCAATGTTATTTGGTATATTGCTTGGATTGCCCTAATAGTTCTTTATTTTGTAGGTATGTGGAAAATGTTCGCTAAAATGGGACGTAAAGGCTATGAAGCTTTAATCGAAGGACATAATGAAGTAGTTTTATTAGAAGTTGCTGGAATGCCAATGTGGAATTTCTTCATGATGATGATTCCAGTTTATGGTTTAGTTGTATCAATTAAACGTGGTATCGCAATTGCTAATAAGTTTGGAAAATCAACAGTTATCGGAGTACTTTTTGGAATCCCTGTAACTGCACCTATAGCAGCTATGATTCTTGGTTTTTCAAAAGATGCAAAATATAAAGGCTAATTAAATTAGTCTTTTTATTTTATTTCAAGAGGAGACTATGTCTCTTTTTTTGCACAAAAAAACTGACATAAGTCAGTTATCAATTCATAATGGTGTCTCGTATGCGATTCGAACGCATGACCCCTTGATTAAAAGTCAAGTGCTCTACCGGCTGAGCTAACGAGACATTTAAAATGGCTGCCTTGGCTAGATTCGAACTAGCGCATGTCAGAGTCAAAGTCTGATGCCTTACCACTTGGCTACAAGGCAACACACTGGTGGGAAGAGGTGGATTCGAACCACCGAACCCGAAGGAGCAGATTTACAGTCTGCCGCGTTTAGCCACTTCGCTATCTTCCCAAAAAAGTGGTGCCGAAAAAAGGAATCGAACCCTCAACCTACTGATTACAAGTCAGTTGCTCTACCAATTGAGCTATTTCGGCATAAAAAATGGTGGACTCTGAGGGACTCGAACCTTCGACCTCCTGCTTGTAAGGCAGATGCTCTAACCAACTGAGCTAAGAATCCATGTCATTCATTGACAATATAAATAATAACAATTTTGCATTATTTTGTCAATGAAAAATACTTTTTTTTTTACTTTTTTACTAAATATCACTATTTTCTATCTCATTTTTTGTTTTGTTTATCCATTCTGGCAATTTATCAATTAAATTTTCAAAACCAATTTCATCTTCCAAAAGTTCATTTTGAATATCATCTACCGGCATAATCCCCTTTGTACTTAGACTCAATTGCTTTTTTTCTTCGTCTATTCCAATTATAGTCACTTCAACGATATTACCTATTTTGAAATATTTCGAAATATCTTTTATAAACTTGCCAGTTATCTCAGAAATATGGATTAATCCAGTATATCCACCTTCTGCATTAACAAAGGCCCCATATGGAGTTACTGATACAATAGTGACATAAATAACATCATTAATATGATAATTCATTTTTTTCACCTAAAAGTATTATACACCATATTTTTTTTTTTTGAAATATAATGTATAATGTTTTCAGGAGTGGTATTATGGAAGTAATAGATCACATAAAATTCGTTATTGATAAGGTTCGACCATTTTTAATTAGTGATGGTGGGGATATTGAATTCGTCAAATATGATAATGGAATCGTTTATGTAAAACTAATCGGAGCATGTGCTAATTGTAGCTATGGAGATTTAGAAATTAAAGAAACTATTGAAAATATCCTAACATCAGAAATTCCTGAAGTGTTAGAAGTTAAAAATATAGCTAACGAATAGCTATGTTTTTTTTATTATCCATTCTATAGTAGGTATATTTACTCCAATATTATAATTAATATAATAAAAAATACGTTTTAATAGCAATAAATAATCATCAGTTTTATTAATTACTATTTTTAAAATTTCCTCATCCTCATTTGATAACAATATTTTATCTATCAAGTCGAAATAATATGTTGGAAATAACAGCCTTGACAAAAATATGATATACTCATTCCTATTAAAACTAATATGGCTCAAAATTGAAAGAATGATATCACTGTTTACTTTTTTATAAAAGAACAATTTTATTACGTAATCCGCCAAGTCTCGAGCTCTATTATCTAGTATATAATTTAATGGATTGTAAAAATCAAAACTGCTTAAATCTTCAAAAATTCTTCTATGTGCGACTACTATATTATCTACTTTATTATCGGTATTAACTAAATATGTAATTGCATTTTCTCCTAAACCAATAAAATAATCCAAAGACTTATCTATTAGTCTATTTTTTTTGTTAGTGCTTGCTAATTTTTTTTCATAAAAATCAATTTTTCTTTTCCACAACGAAATATAATCCCTATTATAAGCAAAATTAGATAATAAATTGTATGTATTATTTTGAAAATAAAGGATATCATTAAATCCAATAATATGGGCTGTCACATTTTCTTTTAATAAAACAAATAATTTCAAGTTAACAGGAGTAATATAGCTATGGAATTTATTTAAAACAAATTCATTAGTAATTATATTTTTTCTCTTTAATTCCATGCAAATATTAATTATGCTTTTTAAGTCATTTTTATCTCTATCATATTCCATAAAACAATAGTCATGATTATCATATTGAAAAAAATATTTATTATCTTTTTTAAATATATCAATTATGTTAATACCATAGTAAAATTTAATTATATTATCCATAATTAATAATATGGGCTTATTGTTAAAATATGAAAAAAGAAGCATTATTTTGCTTCTTCTATTACTCTTGTTTCTCTAATTAATACAACTTTAATTGTTCCTGGGTATTGAAGATTATCTTCTATCTTATTCTTGATATCTCTAGCAAGTTTAACTGATGATAATTCATCTATTTCTTCAGGTTTAACGATTACTCTTAATTCTCTACCAGCTTGAACAGCATATGATTTTTCAATACCATCAAACCCATTAGAAATTTCTTCAAGATCTTGTAATCTCTTAATATAATTTTCTAATGAATCATTTCTAGCTCCTGGTCTAGAAGCACTTATTGAATCACCGATTGCAACTAATTCAGAAATAATACTAGTTGGTTGACAATCACCATGGTGAGACATAATTGCATTTAATACTACTTTATCTTCATTATATTTCTTAGCTATATTAGCTCCTAAATCAACGTGACTTCCTTCAACTTCGAAGTCAATTGCTTTACCAATATCATGAAGTAATCCTGCTCTCTTAGCAAGAGTTATATTTTCACCAATTTCACCAGCCATAATACCTGCTAAATTAGCCACTTCAATTGAGTGTTGTAATACATTTTGACCATAACTTGTTCTAAAATATAATTTTCCAATTAATTCAATTAATTCAGGATCAACTTTACCTAAACCAAGTTTAAATACAGCTTCTTCTCCTTTTTCGCGAATAATCTGTTTAAAATCTTCACATGTCTTATCATATATTTCTTCAATTCTTCCTGGATGAATTCTTCCATCTTTAATTAATGATTCAATAGTCACTTTTGCTATTTCTCTTCTTAATGGATCAAAGCTTGAAATAACAATCGCTTCAGGAGTATCATCAATGATTAAATCTACTCCAGTTACTGCTTCGATAGTTCTAATATTTCTACCTTCTCTACCAATTAATCTACCTTTCATATCATCATTAGGTAATGTAATAACTGATACAGTTACTTCGTTAGTAACATCTGAAGAATATTTTTGCATTGAACTTACAAGCATTTCTTTTGCTTTCTTGTCTACATCAAGTTTAGCTTCTGCTTCTTTATCTTTAATATAAGCAGCAATTTCTTTAGTCATTGTTTCTTCAACAATAGCCATAATATTCTTTTTAGCTTGTTCTTTAGTTAAGCCAGAAATCTTTTCTAATTTTTCTACTTCTTGCTTAATTAATTCGTTTTTCTTATCTTCCAAATTTTGTAGTTCTTTCTGTCTTTGGATAATACTATTTTCTTTTTCTGATAATAAGTTTTCTCTATTTTGAAGCATCTGATCTCTCTTATCAATGTTATTTTCTCTTTGTTGCATTCTATCTTCAAAGTCTTTTGCTTCTTCCTTCTTTTCTTTCATTTCTTTTTCAAATTCTTGTTTAACTCTAAGTTGCTCTTCTTTTAATTCTAATATAGAATCTCTTTTATATTTTTCTGCTTCTTTCTTCGCTTTTTCAATTATATTATCAGATTTTTTTTCTTTTGATTTTAGTAAAATAAATGTAACTATAACTGTTATAATTACTCCAAAAAGTAACCCAAATATGGAAAACAATAGTTTTTCTTCCATATTTTCCTCCATTAATTTGTATATATAAATATACACTTCTAGTATAGAATTTATTTATGATAAAGTCAAGGAAGATTAGTTCACAAAAAAAAAGAAGATGATTCTTCTTTTATTTTAAAATAGGTAATCCATGATTTTCTCTTATTTTATTTTCTAATTCAATAGCAAGTTTTTTATTTTCAGTCAATAAAGACTTAACAGTTTCTCTACCTTGACCTATCTTTTCCCCATTATACGAGTACCATGAACCACTTTTTTCTAAGATACCATCCTCAGTAGCTAAATCTACTATTTCACCTACTTTGCTAACACCTGTTCCATATAAAATTTCGATATTTGCAGATTTGAATGGAGGAGCAACTTTGTTCTTAACTACCTTTACTTTAGTATAGCTTCCAATTACATTATCTCCCATCTTAATTTGTTCAGTTCTTCTTACATCTAGTCTGATTGTTGAATAGAACTTTAGAGCCCTTCCGCCTGTAGTAGTCTCTGGATTTCCAAATAATACTCCTACTTTTTCTCTTAATTGATTAATAAATATTGCAATTGTATTAGTTTTAGCTATAGTACCAGATAGTTTTCTAAGTGCTTGTGACATCAATCTTGCTTGTAAACCTACATGATTATCTCCCATTTCTCCTTCAATTTCTGCTTGAGGTACTAACGCTGCAACAGAGTCTATTACAACTATATTAATTGCACCACTTTTAACTAAGGCATCACATATTTCTAATGCTTGTTCTCCTGTATCCGGTTGAGATAATAATAATTCATCTATATTTACGCCAAGATTTTTAGCATATACTGGATCTAAAGCATGCTCTGCATCTATAAATGCTGCTCTTCCGCCTTTCTTTTGTACTTCTGCAATCGCATGTAATGCAAATGTAGTTTTACCACTTGATTCCGGACCAAATATTTCAATAATTCTTCCTTTAGGATATCCACCTATACCAAGGGCTATATCCAATGAAAGAGATCCACTTGGTACTGCATCAACCTCTAAATGCGATTCACTTCCAAGTTTCATCACTGCACCCTTACCAAATTGTTTTTCTATATCAGATAATACCTGAGATAATATTTTATCTCTATCATTATTTTCCGTATTAGTCTTTGCCATTTTCTATCCTCCTAACTGAATACAATAATAATATAACATATAAAAAAAAATAAATCAAGCGTATTTTCAAACATTTGTTTGTTATTTTAAAAAAGTGTCTAAAATCCCTTATTTCTTAACAAAAAAAAGAATTTTTGCAAAAATTCTTTATTTAATTTCAAAATATTTTTTATATAAATTATAATACTCTATTCCAGAAATAACAGCTAAAACTGTCGCCGTAATCAAACAAAAATCGTCTAACGCTATATTTATTAATTCCATTGGAAAATTTCCAATTAATTTTAATGTAATACCTATCATTAGAAATGCCGTTTTAAACTTCCCAGTTTTAATAGCTCCTACAACTTCACCATTATTTCCTGCTATCATTTTAAATGTATTAGTAATGGTATCTCTCAAAATTATAATCACTGGTATTATTGGATTTATGTACCCTTGACCACATAAAATAATTAATAATCCATTAACTAATATTTTATCAGCTATCGCATCCATTACTTTTCCATAGTCAGTAACTAAATTGTATTTTCTAGCTATTTTACCGTCAAAGAAATCAGTTAATGAAGCTATTATAAACATAAATGCTACAATTAAAAGTTTCAAATCCAATACTAAATTGCCATTTATTAACCACTTTGGAAAATTAATATTAACCATATCAAATGGAAATATCATTAACACTATTATTACAATAGAAAGAACTATTCTCAATTTTGTTAAATTATTTGGTAAATTTTTGTTAACAGTTTTCATATGCACTCTCCACTATACTAGAAATATTAAATGAAGAACTTCCTTTATCTTTAAAGAATAAGTTATAGCATAATATTCCTAAAAAAACAATTAATAATACTACCAATGAAATAATGATGACTAGTGGAACTTTTTTTGGTTCTTCAGCAGCAGTATATGGTGAGGCTATCTTATCATCAGTATCCTTATTCATATTCTTACTGGCCTTTGCTATTTCATCTATTGGTATTTTTGAAGTTGATTCGAATACGAAAGTGTTAAATTCATCAATTATCTCTTCAGGATCAAATCCTAGATATTTAGCATAATCAGAAATAATTGTCTTCAATAAAAATTTATCTTTAAAATCCTTATAATTTCCTTCTTCTATTTCCTCAAGTTGAGATACTTTATATCCTAAGTCTACAGCGACTTCCTCTAAACTAATACCTGTTTTCTCCCTAGCCTCTTTAAACTTTTCGCCTAATTCTTTCATTTTTTTCACTCCTTAATATTAATAATTTTTAATAAGCCATGTTCTGTACTCAAAAGAGTGTCAAACATTTATCTATGATTTCTCATCTCCCAATTTGATTCAGTTCTCTCATGGAAGTTCTCCTACCAAATTTTGGATTTCTCACTTGCGGGGTTTACCAACGTTTCATTCTTTTCTTTTCAAAAAAGATTCGTCACTGTGGCACTTTATGGGTACTATTCCATAGAAATCTTTAGGACTAGTTCCCGCCGTTAGCTTGCAAAACAAACTACTATAGGTTATTTATTTCCTATACACAAACACTACTGCCATCACAGGTCAGTGTGAGCATGGACTTTCCTCTACATTACGTTTAAAATGCAGCGTTTGACTAAAAAATTATTCATCTTTTTTATCATATATTATTTTTTCTAAATTAGAAATTCTTTGTAATAAATCAATATTGGTAATTTCTTTATCACTTTTCTTAAAAATCTCTTCTCTTTCATTAGCAGATCTAAGTTGATGTTTAAGTTCTAATATTTCTTCATTTAATAAAGCAATTCTATCCTCAAGCTCTTTTACTTTTCTGTCATAAGCCTTATAATCGCTTATAACTATGTCTAATGCTTTATCAACTTCCTGAGGTCTATATCCTCTAGCATCAATTTTAAAATCCCAGTTTAATAGTGTTTCAGGGGTTAACACAACTTCGTTTTTCAAATTAATCACCTGAAATAATTATATAAATATTATATCTTTTTGTCAATTGACTTAGCTCCTAGTTTTTATTCTTTTTTCGTTAATAACTAAATTTATATCTATTGCAGTATCGTTTATATCATCAATCAAATTATTCATCAAATAACATACATATTCTCTCTCCATTTTTTCCTCCAATAGTATGATATTACTTATAAATAAAAAGAAAAAGGTTTTCGACAAACAATAACAATTTATTTTTTTAATTTTAAACTATTAATTAATCTAAAAATATAGTATAATTATATAAGGTGAATATATGAATTATCCAAACAAGAAAGAACACAAAAACAAAACATATATAGAATATGGAAATAGAGGAATGACTCTAGAAAGTGATATAAATAGTTCTAATTGTTACTATTTAGATAATGATATCGCAGTCATATATAAAAAGCCTACACCTATAAAAGCAGTAAAGGTAAATTATACAAAAACAAGAATAACAGAGGCATATTATGAGATACCATCTACTACTGATTATAACGGAATATACAAAGGAAAATATATTGACTTTGAGGCAAAAGAAACTAGATCAAAAACATCATTTCCTATTATAAATATTCATAAACACCAAATTGATCATTTAGAAAGAGTTAATAAGCATGGTGGTATATCTTTTATAATCATTAGATTTACTACTTTAAACAAAACATTTTTAATTTTAACTAAAGATTTCGTTGATTATTTTAAAAATAATAATAAAAAGTCTATTCCAATTTCTTACATTGAAGAAAAAGGATTCTTAATAAAAGATGGTTATAATCCAATAATTGACTATCTTAATATTGTTGATAAATTGATATAGGAGTGAATTATGAAAAAGATTAAAAAGAAAGAAAAAATTGAAAAACTCGAATTACAAGAGAAAAAAGAAAAGAAGAAGATAAATATTGATTTTAAAAAAATATTTAATTCAATCGTTAGTTTTATAAAGTCTCATAAAATTTTTACAATCATAAATGTTATTTTCTTGATAATAACTATACTTGCTTTTTGCAAGAAAATATTATTTGGATTAGTATTAATTATTCTATGGTTACTATTTATAATAGGATATAAGTTTTTTGGAGGTAAATTTGTGAGTAAAAAGAAGTTTAAGTCAATGAATGAAAACGATCAAAAAAAATATAAAAGAAAAAAAAGAAGATTATTAAAATGGTTATTTAACTTTATTTTATTAATGATTTTATTAGCTCTTATAGTAGCAATTATATTTTCTATATATATTGTTATAAATGCACCTGATTTTGATCCTGATAATTTATATCGTGCAGAGTCTTCTATAATATATGATAGAGATGGTAATCAGATAGCTAAAATTGGTTTAGAAAAAAGAAAGAAAGTTTCTTATGAAGAATTACCACAAGTATTAGTAGATGCAATTATTGCAACAGAGGATTCTAGATACTATCAACATAACGGATTTGACTTACCTAGATTTACTAGAGCTGCAGCTGGTCAAGTTGTTAATAAAATTACAGGACATGGTAATGCTGGTGGAGGCTCTACTATATCGATGCAAGTTGTAAAGAATAACTTTACTGATACAGAGCAAACAATAACAAGAAAATTCACTGATATTTATATTGCAATATTTAAACTAGAAAAAAATTATTCAAAAGAAGAAATATTAGAATACTATGTTAATACTCCTTTCCTAGGAAATAGCTCATATGGTGTTGAGCAAGCATGCCAAAGTTATTTTGGTAAATCAGTTTCTGATATTAACTTATCTGAAGCTGCAATTATAGCAGGATTATTCCAAGCTCCTTCTGCTTATGATCCTTATAGATACCCTGAAGCAACTACAGAAAGAAGAGATACAGTTTTATATCTAATGGTTAGACATGGATATATAACTAAAGAAGAAGCGGATATTGCTAGTTCTATTCCAGTCGAATCACTTCTTAGAACATCAAATCCTGAAAATGGTGCTAATCCGTATCAATCATTTATAGATATAGTATTAGACGAAGTTGAAGAAAAAACAGGAAAGAGTCCATATACAACAGGAATGAAAATTTATACAACACTTAACCAAGGAAAACAAAATGTATTAAATGATATTATGAACGGTAACACTTGGGCTTGGAAAGATGAATATATTCAAGCTGGTGTTGGTGTTGTTGATACAAAGACTGGTCAAATACTAGCAATTGGTGGTGGAAGAAACAGAAATGGTGAAAGAATGTTTAACTTCGCTACTATGATTAATAAACAAATAGGTTCAACTGCAAAACCATTATTCGACTATGGTCCTGCAATTGAATATAATAACTTCTGTGAACATACTCCATTCTATGATGGACCATATACTTATAGTAATGGTGCAAGACTTAAAAACTGGGATAATGGATATGATGGTGTTATGACACTTAAGACTGCACTTGCTGAATCAAGAAATATACCTGCAGTTAAAGCATTCCAATCAGTTGATAATGAAAAGATAAAAGAATTTGTTACAAGTTTAGGTATGACTCCTGAAATTGATAGCGAAGGAAGATTACATGAAGCACATGCACTTGGAGCATTTAATGGTACAAACCCAGTTCAATTAGCCGGAGCATATGCTGCATTTGGTAATGGTGGTTACTATACTAAACCATATTCAGTTACTAAGATAGAATATATTGATTCTGGTAAAACTGTTAACTTAAAGAATCCAACTACAAGAGTTATGTCTGATGCAACTGCATTTATGATTACAGATGTGTTAGTATATGCTGTTGAAAGTTATGGAAATATCGGTGGTACAGTTTGGGGAGTTAAATTAGCTGCTAAGACTGGTACATCTAACTTCTCAGATGAAACTATCGCTGCTTATGGATTCCCATATAGTGCAATCAATGACTTATGGACTGCTGGATATACTCCAGAAATATCCGTAGCATTATGGTATGGTTATGATACTCTAATGGCTGGTTATTATAATACTGGTGGTTATGAAAAGAATAACTTATATAGACAAATAATTGATAGTATTTCAGATAGAAATGTTAACCAATCATTTGAAGTACCAAGTTCTGTAGTTAGAGTAACTGTAGAAAAAGAAACATATCCTGTGCAATTACCTGGTGATAATACTCCAGACGATATGAAAATAACTGATTATTGTAAAGCAGGCACTGAACCCGGAACTAAATCAATTAGATATAATAAATTAGATGATCCTACTGGATTATCAATTAAAGATAATGGAAGCAAAGTTACGCTAAGTTGGAAAGCTGCTTCTGAACCAAAACAAACATCACTAGAATATTTTAAAGAATATTACAAAGTATTCTACGCACAACATATAGAAGAAAAATTTGCAGAAATGCAAGCTGCAAATGGATCATTTGGTTATGAGATATCTGCTAGAAATAATAGCACTGGAGAATCTTCGGTATTAGGATTCACTACATCAACTACATTTACTACTGATAAAGAAGTTGATGATATGACTTATTTTGTAAGAACAAAATATCAAAACAATGGTATTACTGCTAGTCCAGGAGTAACTGTAGATATGCAAGGTGATATATCTAGTATTATCCCAGCTAACTATAATATAAGTATTGGAGAAAAAACTTCAAATATTACATTAGAAGAAGGAAGTGCAACATTTGATTTAGCAGCAGATATGGATACAATAACAGTATTGAATAAAAATGATAAAGATATAACAAGTAATTGTAAAATTACTATATCTAAGAATTGTTCACCTTCTCAATATTGTTCTTCTAATAATGATACATTGACTATTACAAAAACTGGTACTTATACTTTAGAATATAAAGTAACTTACAAAGAAATAAATATAGGTACAATTACTAAAACAATAATTGTAAAATAAAAATAAGAGCACTGCTCTTATTTTTTTATTTGTTTGTATTATGATAATAATTAAATTCAGAAATACTATTAGATAC
>Ga0265298_10000960_pt1 | contig 42932 bp, 85 predicted proteins | sample AusTroGonzalo_MG_3_FD_193486 | JGI IMG/M metagenome (GOLD analysis project Ga0265298, IMG submission 193486) | Bovine rumen microbial communities from tropical cattle in Woodstock, Queensland, Australia - Gonzalo_01 | ecosystem: Host-associated > Mammals > Digestive system > Stomach > Rumen ... | reverse complement strand
CAATTAGTTTTTGGTTCTGTTTTCTTACTGCTCTTGACATTTTACTAACCCCCAATTCCACAAAGCGTCTAAACCACAAATTATTCCTATAATCAGCCAAAATGACGCAATTAAACTGAATGAAATAAATGCTATCCAACCACAAATCGTTGCTGTATCACAAGATATCTTCCAAGAATATTGTGCCGTTTCCCAAATCAAATAACATATAAGACAAAGCAAACCAATTACTCCACTAATTATTCCTGCTGTTCCAAAAAATTGATAATTCATATTCTTAAAATCTCCATAATGCCTCTAACGAACTAATTTTGTTCTCCATATTCAACCCCCATAATTTTCAAAACTCTTTCTTTATCTTCTGGACTACTTAAACTATGTAAAAATGTTAAATTTAGTTTGTGCTTTAACCACTCGAAATCTTGTAGTGCGGTTTCAACTTCGTCCATAGTTTTACAATCGCTACCATATAGCATTTCTCTAATTTCATCATCTGCATAAAGTCTTATCCACACTTCGCAAAATCTTTCATAAAGTGATAGTTGTTTAGTCATTTTTTTATATTCCTTTCAAATAATAACGTCCAATATGAACCCTTATTTGCGTGCGAGCATATTTGTTTCAAATCCCAACCTCTTGCATTATAGTCATCAACAACCTTGTTAATGGCTTCGCTAATATGTTCTGTGTATTCAATTACTACTACTCTCTGTTGTTTCTTCATCGCCCTTACCCCAAAACATTTTTAAAAATCTAATTGGCGAATATATAGCGTAACAAATGCCATAAATCGCATAACAAATCGCACCAAATACGCCCCACATAATGCCTAATACAAAGATAATAGGCGTCACAATAATAATATTAAATAAGTTTTCCATACATTTTCTCCCAATTTTCTAATCGGTTATATTCTTTTTTTAGAATAACAAGTAACACAAACCACTCTTTGCCCACAATTTTCTTATAGTAAAGGCTACGGGCAACCCAACAATTATATTCGTATGATGACGTAGCCTCAAAAAACCAATCAAAATGTAAATGTTTTTTTGCAATTATTTCGTTGGCTTCCGCCATTAACTTATCGAGTAATTGTAACCTATACAATGCGTCCATTATAAGTCTTCCTCCATCATATCAAGTTCTTCCAAAAACTCGTCGCAATACTCACAGTCATCGTGACACGCCTTTTCGTTTGGACAACCAACGCATTTTTCTTCGTATAGTCTTTCTGCTTTGCTTTTCATTTGTGTTTATCCCTTTCGTTGTAACTATAATATCACAATTATAAGCAAATGTCAAGTTAGTAATTTAGACATTTAATAACCGACAAATTCTTTCATATTCATTATTCCGTGTATTTTTATAAAATCACTTCTCATCTTCGTTTATCCCCCAACAAAATCCTAAAACCCAACCTAATTGATAGAATGCCCACATAATAAAATTTATTGCCAAAACTTTAAAAACTTCAATTCCGGACGCTACACTTGCAATAGTAAAACCGATGGCACCTAAAAAGATAACGATTAACAATATCAAATTAAATATAAACTTATTCATTATTTTTCTCCTTATGCGTCATTTCTAAAACGTCTAATAATTTGTTCTGGTGTGATAACCTCACCGTTTGTTATCCTAATCAAAACGCATTGATACGGACAATCTTGTGGGTGGAAATCACTCTTATATCCCAATTCTATAAAAGCAACTTTAAATTGATATCTAAATTCTTTCTTTACATATTTAATAGTGTCGTCATATAGTTCGCCGTCGATAAGCATTTTTACATCACATATTTTATAGCCACTTAAACTATTAAATATTACTTTCACATCATCGTCGTCAATTGTCGGGCTAAAATTACGCAAAGTATTAGCCAACTTTTCCGCTGTGTCTATCATTTTTCTAAAACCTCTTTAATAAGTCAAATTCTTCAAGTGTGATTTTTTCATCACAACTTTTCTTAATCTTCGTTGACTTTCGGCATATCTTTCGTATTCTTTAACTACTTCATCAGTTGTTAATATTCTTGTGATTTTGCTTTTCTTTGTAAGTCTCATTTCAACTCCTCCTTTAATCACTATATTTAATTCCTAAAATCATAGGTGATATAAAGAAACCAATTATAAATAATACGAATAATTTATTAACGAAGAAACCTAAAAAGATAGCAAGAGCAAAGAATATTGTTGAAACTAATGCAACTAATAAACACTCAAAATCGTAGTCCATTATTTGAGTTCCTCTTTTAATAAGTCAAATTTCTCTGTTGAAACTATAAATACGCATTGGTTTTTTATATTACAACCTCTATCAATAGTAATAGTATTATCATCAAAGAAGAAACTAACTTCACTCTTTAATGCTTCCAACACCTTTGATTTCTTTTCGTAATCGGTTAATTTTCTTTCCAATTCTAACCAAAAGCAATCATCTTTGTTTGTGCATTTTTCATCTTTATAATATTGACACCCTTTACAAGCGACATCTCTTTTTAGAAATTGAAAATTATAATCTTCATAAATTGCTCTGCGTTCAATAATTCTTTTAGTTCTTTCGTTTATTAAATCATTTTTAGAAGCAGTTAAATCTTTAATTATTCGTTTTTGCATTTCGTAATCTTTAAGTGCGGTTTCAATGATTTCTAATCTTTCATTCATTGATTTATCTTCACCACATTCTAAATTATGACAAACTCGTATTTGTCTTAATGCCTCTAATGGTGATAATTGTTTAGTCATTTTTGTTCTCCTTAAAATTTATCTCTATATTGTGGCGATTTTAGTCTTTCAAGTAATTCTTCATATTTTTTGCGATATTCTAAATAAGCATTAAAAATTACTTGGTTATAATCAAAAGGTATTTCTTTAATTTCATCTTCCATAACACTAAAACAATAAAAATCTGTTCCTTCTGGATATAAATGTGGATAGAACACAAAATAACAATATCTATTTCTTTTGATTTGAATTGATTTAATTTTAACTATTATTAAATTGTCTTTTAACATTACTTTTTCGCCAACTTTAAACATTGGTTCTATTTCTTGAATTTTAATTTTTTTAATTTTCTTCATACCCTATTCCTCACTTTCTACATAGCAATAATTTTGAGGGGCTTTGGTTAATGGAACTAATAGTTTTCTTGATTTTCTATGTTTTTCATCACTATAAGACCTTATTATACAAAACCCACAATTCGTTTCTTTTTTGTAATGCCAAAATTCTTTTAATTCTTTCGGTCTATCAAAAATAACTAAATCTTCAATGTGATAAGCATAACCTTTATGATTTCCAATATAGTAATTAAATTCTTTTATAGATAAACAAGACTTTTTAGTTAATTCACTGCAATTTGATTTAAAAATACCATTTTTGTTTTCGTATTTTGTGAAATAAGATAAACCATTGTAATGTATTATTTCTTCAACTTTTCTAACAGTAAATTTTGCGACAACTTTGCCTTCTAAACAATGTTCTAAATAACCTTCACTACCAATGTAATAGTCGTATTCATAGCCTTCCCAACCTGTATCCGTATCAACAACTTCAATCAAATGGTAATTCTTTTTATCGCTTTTACTGCAATACATCAAAAAAGTTGCATAGCCTTGTTCCTCAATAAGTTTCATTGTTGCCTTATAAAGTGCTTTATTTTTGCGAATTTCAATTCCTTTGTCACCATTCATAATTTTGGCACACCAAGACGGTTTAATTGCTATCATTATTACTTTCATAATTTTACTCCAATGTTATTTTACCTTTTGCAACCAACTTCTTTACGATTAAATTAAATTCATCATCGCTTAATTCGACAACGTGTCTTTTTTGTGACACTTCGATATAATCACCAAATGTAAATTCAGTTTCTATAAGTTTTTTAACTTTAACATATTTAGTTTCAACTAATTTCATTCGTCTAACTCCTTTAAAATTTCTTCCCATTCTTTAAGGTTTCGTTTAGCCTTTTCCATTAACACTTCTTTCGGCAAAGGTATATTGCTCGTAATTAAATGTTTCTCAAAACAAGATAGATACTCTTTAAAAGTTTTTTGGTTTAAACATTTTTGGTGCAATTCTTCAAGTTCTTCTAACGAGAGAAATGGGTTTTCGTAAGCAATGTGATAGCAAAGATATTCAAAATACTTCTTTTCTAAATTATTCATTTCATATTTGTTGTTTCGAAAGTCGTTATAATACTTCAACATATCAACAAACTTGCCGATAGGCTTTTGAACAATGCTTCTTCTATGCTCAATTACCCATATTGTTGCTTTTTTGACATACGCTTCAATTGTTATATCGCTCTCTTTTGGCATTTTTAGCCCGTTTAAGAGGACTTTTAGGACAGATTGAGCATTTATTCCAAGACGTTGATTTACTTCTCCTAATATGGCTTCCTTAATTTTGTATGTAATTTGGTTGTCTTCTTTGCCTGTTAATTTTAAAGTAAGAGGCATTACTTCTTTATTAGTCAACATTTCCATAGTTTATATTTATTCCTTTCTTTTTATGTTGGTGGTTAATATATAATCTTTGGTTTAGTCTTATAACTTACGGTAGAGGTATAAGAGTTAATTGGTAAGGTAACTTTGGATAGGGTTATAAGAGAATAATAATTTATTGTTATTCATATTGGGGAAACTTTCATAACCCATACCTTATTAGAGTGACCGCTCTTTTGTTTAGCAGGAGAACGGACGAGAACCTCTGTTCTATAATTGCGACTACGAGATTGTTAATTATAATATGTAATCGAGGCTAATCAATGGAAACGAAACTTCTCTAAACAAACGTAAATTTGGAAGACCTCTCGTAGTGCCTTATGACCTAAATTGCTTTGTCAACTTCCGCGTCCGGTTCAACAACTTCAACTTCCGTTTCGGTCTTTGCCTTTGGTGGAGTTAACCTATTTTTAATTGTAGGTGTTTTGTCTTTCTTTTCTTCAACCACACCGTCGTTATCGACATAAACATATTTGCCATTATCAATAACTGCTTGGTCTGCTTGGAATACTTGTTGAAGTTCAACAGACATAATACCCCATTTGCTAACAAGTTGTTTTAGGACTGTCTTCAACGCCATATCATCGAAATCAGTCGTCCAGCGGTCATTTTCTCCGCCTTTGTTATCGCCCCTATGTGCTTGGGAATAACGTTCGCCGTGTTTTTCGCATTGTGCAACTGTCCAATATAATGTTTTCTTGAAACCGCTTAATAATTTGAAGTAAGCGAAGTATCCAACAACTTTATTGTTGTCGTATTGGTGGTCGAAGTGCATAACATCTTCGCCAAACTCGTTTTGTCCGCAAACTTCTCCCTCGTGGACTATTCTAACGCCAAGTGTTTCATATTGCCCTGTTCTTAATGCTAATTGGACAATACCTTTCCAACCAACTTGGAATTGTGCAAGCATAAATCCTTGTTTGTTTTTGTAAGGAACTAAATAGCAGAAACCGAAACTTGGTGCTAATGGAAGTTTAAGTGACTGTCCTAATAATCCTGCGCTAATAATTGAATTAGCAGTGCATTGAGATAATTTATAGTTATTACCTACAACTGTTGAAATTTCGGCTATGAAGCGTTTTGCCGTTTCTTTATCGCCTAATGTGTCATTGATGAGTTGTTGATATTTCTCATCTTTAATTGCTACCGAGAAACGAATGGATTTCTTTTCTTCGGTTGTTGCGACTGCTGTTGTTGTCGCTGTCTTTTTTGTGTAACCCATATTATTCTTTTTCCTCCTTTAATAGGTTAAGTTTTTTGGCATAAGCAACTAATTTGTCGTATGCCTTTTTGTCAGTAGTCTTAATTTCTTTGAAGACATAGACAGGTTCTTTTGGTTTATAGGCTTCCATTTGTGCTGTAAGTCTATCGCTTTCTTCGCTTAACATATTTTCGATAGCGTTTGACATACGGTTAAACTCGCCTAATACAATACCATTTGTTTGCTTTCTAAACTTTTGAATTTCTTTAAGTTTGTTATTGATAACCACTCTCGCTTTTCTTGTTGCTGACCAAGTTGCGTCATCAATTACAGGAAGCAAGTCTTTGGCATTGTTTTCAATAAAGTTTTTAACTTCTTTTTCGACTGTGTTTGCTTTCGCAATTTCATATCGTTTAGTCTTATTATTATAAATATAATCCATACAATTTCTCCTTAAAATTCAATGTGAATATTAGGTGGAATACGTTTTTCAATATTGTTAACTTGGAAGTCTGTTTGCACATCTTCGATAAGTTGAATATCAGCCTCAACATTCTCTGCCGTTCTTTCTAAACGGAAATGAAGTAATCTACTCCAAGTAATATCGCCTGTTTCATAATCTTTACGATATAGTTTAGCATATAATTCGCAGAAATCCTTATCATACATTGCACAGAAGCCTTGCAATACTTGAATATAATATTGTTCCGGTAAGTTCCCGCTTAACCATTCTTCTTCGTCTTCGTGGTTTTGTATTTCGTGTGTTTTGAACTCTACGAAGCCTTTGCGTCCTGTGGCAATTTCTTCTAATAATCCGTCGTATGTATAAGTGATATATGGCTTATCAACACGTCTTGCCATTTCAATCTTTTCTGGATAATAAAGTTTATATTTTGGATAGTCAAGTTCAAATAATTTAGCCAAGATAGGTTCGGCGTTTCTACCGTAACTTGTGCTTACTGTGGCGTTTTCATTTTTATGTTCTGTTGGATTAACTGCCGAGCAATAAATGTCAACCGCAGTCATATATTTATTTTTGCCAAGTAATGCTGAAACTGACGACCCACCAAAACCACGCTTTGCTAACCAAGTTTGGCGGTCATCTTTATCATATACTTCAATAGTGTATTCTTTTGTATTCATTCCGTTTTTCCTTTCCTATTGAGCAACATTATAATACCACGAATAGAATAAAATGTCAAGTAAATAAAGAAAAAGATTTGGAGTAAGAGAACCAAACCTTAATCTTTGAAGAATTTTTACGAACTTGTGTATCGTGTTTGTTATACGACACGCATATATAATAGCATATCGTTTTAACTAATGCAACACTTATTATTCTAATGCACTAATCCTACGTTCGTGGTCAGCGAGTTTCTCATAAATATCTCTAATAATATTTGGATAAACATTTGGTAACTCGTTATCTGCGTCAATATTTCCGCTTAATGATAAGTTAACAATTTCTGTTTGGCTAACTAAATTTTCTTCGTTAACAACTTTTTCAAATTGTAATTGAACCATTAAGTTTCTAAATTGTGTAGTTTTGCCTTGCAACGTAAATTCAACTTCTAATTGATGTCCAATAACTTCTTGCTGTGCATTTGTTACTTCTACATAAGAACTTTCAACAGAAATTTTGTCTAAATATCCTTTACCTGCACTTTCTACTTTTACATAAGCGTCAAAGTTTTCTAATTCTGCTAATGTATTAACACTATCAAGTGGCTCGGTTAAAATAAATTTTATGACATCAACTTCTGCGTTACCAACAACGCTGTAAGAATATAGGTTTTTTTCTGGCTTAATGCCCTTAAAGGTAATATTTAACATTTCAAATCCCTCCTCTTGTCATTTATCTATAATATAACATTTAATAATAACATTATCTATAAATATTTATTTTTAAATATAATATATTTTTTATGTGCGTCAAACCAACTTACATAACTTTCCCAACTCGGCAATAAGTTTGCTAAATCAATTGTGCCATTTGTCGCCTTTCTTTTCATAGACTTAAATGAACTGCTGGTGATGAACTTTAATACCTTTCCCGTTTCAGTTAATTTATATCTAACTTTGCAATAATTAAACCCATTTTCGAGTTTATATATTTTAGTTTTATTCTCGTTAATCCCTAATTTAAGTTGTTTCGCCATTTTAACGATGGTAGCGAGGGTTTTTTCAAGTTCGTGATAATTATTACTAATTACACAAATGTCGTCCATATAACGGCTATAATACTTTAAATGCAACTTTTCTTTGCAATAATGGTCTATCTTGTTTACATAATACATAGCACAAATTTGACTTATTTGACTGCCTAAACCAAGCCCTTGAACGTCATTTGGTATCATTTTCACACATAAATTATACAAATCTGTATCTTTTATGTTTTCCCTTAACATTTTAAAAAGCGTTTCGTGGTCAATGCTTTCAAAGTAATGACGAAAGTCAACACGCAACACATAGCCGGTGCTTCCGTGCTGTCTATAATACTTCTGCAATTGTGTTATAATTCTGTTTTTAGCGAATAAAATACCTTTGTTTTTAATAGTCGCCCCACTATCATAAATTAGTTGTTTAGATAAAAGCGGTGTCAAAAAGTTATCGCATAAGCATTTATGGACTATTCTATCTTTTAGCGATAACGCACTAATATCTCTTACCTTTCCACGTTCCATAACTTTAAAGAAGTGCATTTTATCCATTGTATAAGTTCCGTCTTTTATCGACTTATGAATTAAAGCCACTTTATACCAAGCGTCAAACATATATTCTTGCGTTGTCTGCTTCCATTTAACGCCTTTAACACATTTAAGATACGAGTTATATAAGTTATCAAAAGAAAAAATGGCGTCAATAGTATCACTTGCTTTATTCGAGCAAGACACATCGCCATTTATAACATTAGTTCCATTTTGCATATTCTTGGTATCCACCTTATACAAATTTCGGGGGCAACCCCATTGTTGTTGTTAGTATTGTTGTTGTTGACATTACCATCGTTGTTACAATTACCCCAATTGTTAGTGTTGAGCAAGTTAGGACTGCCTACAACTAATGTTCCTAACGTAATTGAATTGTCCGCCCAATAACTTTGTTTGTGTTTCAACCTTTTCGGCAAGCAATATAATAAACTTATCTTTTACTATATGCCTATTTAGGTCATAAAATTGTTGAACGGACGTTTTCAATAACATTAGATTTTCGCTCGCTTTTGATAAGTAAGCCAAGCGTTTATTGGTATCTCGCATTTTATTTGCACATAAGCAGTAATGATATACTAACTTGGCAAATAATATAGGCGATTTCCATAAATCATAATTAGATGATTTTACAAAGTGTTTGTATCTTCTGCTGTCTGCGATTTTGTTAGCATATTTAGTCATTCTTTCGTTAACTAAATTTGAAAGTTGTAATGCGTTATATACATATTCAACCTTGCTTGTGTTTCTATCGCAAACTCTAACACTCATATTATTTTTAGATAAACCTGCGGTTTATAGATTGATTGCTTCGCAATTAGATTGCAAATGCGGGGGCAACCCCACCGTTGTTGCTAGTAAGGTCGTCGGTGACATAACCACCGTTGTCACAAAAACCCCAACAGTCAGTGTCGAGCAAGTAAGGACTTCTTAACCAATACCAATATGGTTCGCCTTTATAGTATCTAATACGCTTGTTCCTTGCTTGTTCAGTTTGATTGTTTTGTGGTGTGCTATCAAAGTAAGCATACTTTTTGCCTTCTAAATTAACGAGTGTTGGAACTTCGTCAATTTCAACCTCAATATCGTATGGGAATTGGTCTGGGTCATTTTCTGCATTTGAATGTGTCATACCCATTTCGCTGGCTGACAAGCAGAATAATTTTACATTGACGCAAGAGCCATAACGGTCTTGTTCTTTAAGAATAACTGTTGAAGTAGTATCAAACATTTCATAGTTATCACCATCGTCAATTTCGCTAATAAAGATGTCTTTTCTAACAGTCTTAATTGCTTGTTGTAAAATGGTTGGTAATGAGTTGAAAATTTCTTGCATAGCGTGGATAAGTCCAACAGCACTTGCATAACCGTGAGCGTTGCTTGGATAGATTGGGTCAATAGTAACTTGACTTGCACCGCTATCTTCCATATTTTCTTCTGTTTGACTTGAACGGATATAGCCTTCCTTTTCTTCCTCATAAGGTAATGCTAAATTAACTTTTTGGAACGGCATATCATAGAACTGTAATGTTAAGTTTGCAGTTGTTCCGTTTGGCTCTAATTCGCCATTATCAGTATTTGCTAATACGTCGTGTTCGTGTCCAATAACAATCATACGGAAACTTGCACCGTTAATTAACTTTGAAAATGTTAAAATTTTTCCAATCATTGTATCTGCAAAAAGGTGTGCATTACAAGAAGCGATAAAGTCTTCGAGGGAAACAGTTGTGCTATCCCAAGAAACTGTGCAACAGCTACTTATATCTTTAAATTCGTAACCGTCTTCATCATCATTAACAAATGGGACTTTGCCTTTGCTTCCTGCTGATGGTAACAAAGTTTTAAGTTCATCTGCCTGTTCCGGTGATAATGAATTGATTGGTGTGGTTATTGTTTCGTCATAAGACCAGCGGTCATCAGCCTTTTTATAAATTACTTCTGTAACTTCTTCGCTTGTGATGAACGCTAATTTCATTTCTTCAAGACTTTTGCTTGAAATGATAAATTTCTTTTGTTCGTCACCGCTAACAAGAATAACCTCATCGCCTAACTTCAAGTTGTCACAGGCTCTATTTGAGATATGTTCGATGTCATCGGTTTTGACGATAAATTCTGGTAAACTTCTATATGTGGTTTCCATAAATATCTTCCTCCTTATTTGTGGTTAATTTTTTTACTAAACTCAATACATTCCTCAATATAGGCACTTGCTTTGTCGTAAATTCCTTTACCTTCACCGAATACTGCGGTTACTTTTTCAAGGACTTTAACTTTCTTTAAGTCGCCAGAGATAGCGAGAACTTCAACGTCTGCCATTGCTTCTTCAACAAGTTGTTTGAGTTTTTTATCCTTTAAATAATTGTATATTTTTTTGCCAAAAGCAACAGTAGTGCCGACTAATGCGACACCCTCTGCGATTAAGCCTAACAATAAATAAATTTCATTCATTGACATATTTTATAACTCCTTTTCGTTATTTAAGTAATAAACCCATAATTGCACCAACGATAGCACCAATGCAACCGGTAATTATTGCAATGATGACTTTCTGTCTAATCTCTTGTGCGTTTTTTGCCGGTTGCAATTCAAGTGCTGATATTCTCTTTTCGTTAACTTTACGGGTTTCTTTTTCTTCTTTCATATCATTAAGCATAGCAGTTTGATTGACAGCAATTTCCTTCACGCTTAAAGCAAGGTCATTGATACTTTCTGCAAGTTTATCTAACTTGTTAAGTCTTTTTTCGCAAACTTTAATCCTTGCTTCGTGGTTTGCTAACATTGCGTCTGCTGATATTGTTTTCTTCTCTGCCATACTTTAATTCCATTATGAAAGATTAAGCGTTTTCCCAAACATCAGTTGAGTTATAAGCCCAACCTTCTGCGGTAAAATCATAAGAAACTGTTTCGATACGAGAAGCGTCTGCGTATGTTAAACAAAGTCCTTCTCCAACGCCTTCGCCTTTGTATGAAACACGATATAAGTGTTTTTGTTTGCCGGTTACTTTAATAACTTTGTCACCGACGTTAAGGTTTTTAAGAGCGTCGCTGGATAATTTTGTGATGTCGTCAACTTCAACAGAGAAATTGCCAACGTTTCTGTAAATTTTCTCCATAATGTTTTCCTCCTATAACGATAAAAATTGTAACCATAAGATTACAAACGCCCTATTGCTATTATAGATAACCAATTTTATCTTTATTACATTATAAGGCAATAATTTATTTTTAGCAACGTATTCTTTTCTTTTCGTCGCTACTAAATACATTTGTTTTTTCAAACGTGCATTTTCCTTCAATAACACAGTCAAGAAGGTTGCAACATTCAAAATGACAATCTGCTGTAATTCTGCATTTTTCAAAATTACACCCAATATAATTAAAATTTTTATCAATTGTAATATTTTTTAAGTTTTCAAATTTTATTGTTTCCATAAATTACTCCTAAACTAATGTGTTAGATGTGTAATAAACCGTATTTTCAGTTGGCGTTCCAACAAATGTTCCGCCTGTGTTTGTAAACATTTCCAACAATGCGTCTGTGCCTGCTGTTGCACTTCCATTTGTAGGTATACGGTAAGGTGTTTGATATTCCCCGCCTTGCGATGTTGCTATTTTAATGTTTGAACAATCTTCATACATATTTCTATAACACCATCTTGGTAAGTTTGTAGCAGGCAAGTTATGTAATTTACCAAGAGCATAGCACTTAATAAACATATAGGCATAACAACCTTCTGCGAGTTGAGTGCTTGGTAATGAAACAACATTTACTAAATTTTCGCAAAGTTCAAACATACTTGCGTAGCACCAATCTGCCATCACTGTTGCAGGTAAGTTAGGCATTGTAGTTAATGCGGTGCAACGTCTAAACATACCATCGTAGCAAGAAATGTAAAGTGTCGTCGCAGGCAATTCTGGACAACTTAATAATGATGAACAACCTGCGAACATATCCATATAACAACTTGGTGCAATATTTTCCGCAGGTAATGTTGGAGGTGTTATTAAATTAGAACAATTATAGAACATTTGTTTATAGCAACTATCCGCTAATGTCGTTGCAATAAGCGCAGGTGCTTGTTGCAAAGATGTGCACCCCCAAAACATATAAGCATAACAACTATCTGCTAATGTTGTAGCGTTAAGTGTAGGCACTTGTTGTAAGAGTGTGCAACCCCAGAACATACTTTCATAACAGTCACTTTCTAATGTTGTTGCAAAAAATTGTGGGCAATTTGCAAGATGGGTGCAAAAAGAGAACATTTCCCAATAGCAACCATTTTTTAATGTTGTTGGTGTTAATTGTAAGTTTGAAGTAGATGTTAAACTTGTGCATTCTTTAAATAATCTTGCAAAGAATTTAGCAGTAGGTATTTCTTTATTTTGCATTGTTTTGTCGTATAAAGAACTAATATCGCCACCAATTTCAATTTCCAAATCACTTGTGGTTGTAAAATGCCAATAATTATCGTTAGAAGCGTCGCCGTTAAGCGTATCGTTATTGCCTCTAATATACATCTTATTGCTATTTTTATCTAACCAAACGCCATTCCCGTCAAAAGGTAACCATTTTGCTCTATCAAAACTATATTCAAACGGATAGTTTGTTGAACCATTTGGGTTGGTTAAATAAACCGTGCCACTTCCATAATTTCTTGTAATAGAAAAATAATTTAATTTTGAAACAGTATTATTATCGGTTCGCAAAGTAATATTACCACTAAATGAACCATTAAACTTCATCTCTATTTTTTCAATAATACAGTTTAATAGCGTTCCATCTTCTTGCTCTATTGCCACCTTATCAAAAAGTTCTAAACAAGGGTCAATTCTTAAATCAAGAATAATTTTATCATTATAACTACTACAAATACTTAAATAATTACCTGCATAATCAACAAATTCACTTGTTATTAGTTCATCAGCAATTATAGTTTCATCGTTTCCGTCAAAATATGAATTATATGTTTTTTGCTCGTAGTGTTCCGTTGCATAGTAAGCATATATGTCGGTATAAACATCATAAAAAGGTGGTGGAAAATGAGATTTGTAAGTAAGAATGCCTCCGCCTTTTAATTCGCAAGTGGCTTCTGCATTTTGTGCAACTGCAATAGCATATTTTCCCGCTTCATACATAATAATATTTGGGGAAGCACCACTATTGCCTGCTTTAATATTATAAAAAACATCATAATTATTTGATTGTGTTGTTGAATAAAAATTAACAATATAATCGCTTGTATATTTCAAAGGTTCTTTCTCTGGAAACTTTTTGAAATTCATTCTATGAATAACATAATCTGTTGAAGAAATATTTATTAAATCTTTCGCTTCATAATGAGCATTACCAAAATATGATGTGTTAGTTTGTCTTATATTTGTTATTGTTCTTCCTAACGCAATTCCTAATTTTTGTCTTGCTTCGCCATAAGAAACTCTTTTTAACCCTTGCCCAATGAGTGCGTTCCATAGTGGGTGGCTTAAAGAAACCATACCTATTCGTTGTGCTAATTGATATGCTTGAAGTCTTTGCGAAGAACCTTGACCTACTTGAAGGCTTCCTTCTTCATATATTTCGGTTGAATATTTGCCGATTGAATACTCATTACTTAATATATATTTTGTGGTAATGGAGTTGGCTTTCTTTTCCTTTTTAATTACTTGAAAAATATCTATTAAAATCCACTCCCAAGAACCATTTAATTTTAAACCACAATAAAAAACACAAATATCGCCAACATTTTTTTCGAGCATACCATTAAAGGCTTCAATAGTAATTTCGTGTGAAACAATAACTTTGTTTTCAAGTGAACCGCTTGAAACATACTTAAAACTTTTAAATACCTTTTTATCATATTCAATTCCGTTAAAAACCAATTTAACATTCGCTTCTGGCATTAGAGGAAGAAGTTGCGCTTTTTTCCAATCATTAGATACACTTATCATTTTTTATTGCCCTTCTTCCGTCGGCTTTTCGCCGACTAAAAATCCTGTATCAATTAAATTTAAACTAACATTTTCGTATCCTTTTGGCGAGCCATCACTATTTAAAACCATTTTAGCAAATTGAACCTTTCTATCACTTGGGTAAAATTGTCTTATTGGGTTATTATCAATATCTGGTGCGCTTTCAACGCTTCCGTCCCAAGTTCCTGCAACAATATCAAAGAATGAAACTCCAACAAAGAAATTTCCATTATGTTTGCTATCAAAAAGTTGTGCTAATTTTGCATATTGTGTAACGGTCATAAAGTTCCATTTTAATTCAACTTTTGCAACATCTTCTCTTACAATGTGTGCAATAACTTGACCGCTAATATTTCTACCGCTATCAACAACGGTTGAAGAAAGACCGCTATAATCGCTTGGAACAGGAATATCGCTTGCAGTAGCACCATCAAAATGCACCCAAGAAGATGAATGTTCATTATAAATACTTATCAATGCTCTAATAGCCATATTCTGTGCCTCCTCTAAACAAATCTGCGCCACCGCCTAATTTCTCATTGTGTTTATTAACTGCTCTTGCGATTTCAGTTCCATCAATTTGGATAACAATTTCTTTACCGCTATCGCCATTTCCGTTATTTGCGTTAATCATCGCTTCATAAACGCCTCGTTTAATACCTTCAACGATTTGTTCGTTGTTGGCAACTACGGTTTTTCCGTTGCTAAATTGACCTACCAATTCGTTGTGATTAGCGAGGAAAAAGCCATCTTCTGGAAAACCGCCTGTTGCGTATTCAAATAATGGTATTTGTGGCACAGGTATATGTGGTATATCTGGTATTTCTGGTATTCCTGCCCAAGTCCACAAAACAGATAAACCAGATGTCATTGTATTTAAAACATCAATACAACCATTTATTACACCAAAAATAATAACTAAAAGCGCGTTAACGATTGAACTTAACGTATTGACAACCGCTTTTCCCGCATTATCCCATTTGCCTTGAAATATGTTAATAAAAACATCTAACAAACTTGTTATTTCCTTAAACACCGCGCTAATAATATCTACATACTCTAACGCTATATTTGAAACGAATGTAATAGTGTGTTCAATTATATCCCATATTTGTGTGAGAACGCGAAACACACCCGCTAAAAAACCATCAACACTTGAAAATGTTTCTCTTAATGTTCTTAATATTTTTTCATACCATTTTTCTTCGGCTTTTGCGTTTTCAGCGCTTTCTTCTTGCGCGTCTAAATGCTCTTTGTCACTTTCTGCGGTTTTATCAGTGTCTTGAATTATATTAAGTTCATCAATTCCTAATGCAATATTTTTAATTTTCTTTAATTCTTCGGCATATTTTTTTGCTTCTTGTATTTCTTTTGAAAAATCTTGCGTGTCAAATAGTTTTGACATCGCATATCCAATCTCATATAAACCATTTGTAATAGTGTTTAATAAACTTGTTATTACCGGTTCTAATCTTGTTAATATAGGTGCAATAACCGCTAAAACGCCTCGTCCTACATCTTGGAAAGAACCTTTGATATTATTTATTGTTTCCCCAAACTTATCGTTATATTGTGCTAATTCTTCTATACTTGTTCTTATGATTTGACCGATAAGTTGAATTGCTCTACGCACCATACGATAGAATGTAATGCGTTTAATACTGTTAATTAGTTTAAGCCATTGTTTTGAACTATTTTCTGCTTCATTTCCTGCATTTCTTGTGCTAACACCAAGAGAAGCAAGAGAAGTAGTTGCTGTGGACGTAATAGAAGGAATGCCTTGTAACGTAACGGCATAATCACTTGTTTCTTCGTTCACCAATGTAAACTCGTTACCTACTTGTCCTATGCCTTCAACGACAGGTTCAAAGTTTTGAACCGTTGTTTTAAAAGCAACGCCAACATCTTTTAAATTTGCAATCGCACCTTGAATAATCTTTTCGTAATTATATATATTTTTATCTAAATTTGGAACGTCCCATTTGCCTTCTTCTTTTACGCCGGTTGCTGGCGTTGGGCTTTTAAGCGTAGGCGTTTTCATTTTATTGACTTTTTTGCTTGTAATTCCTAATGCTTTCATTGCCGAAACAACATCACGTAAACTGTCTGCGACGTTTGAAAAATCTATTTTTGCTATACCTTCTAAATTAGTCCTTATTTGCTCAAAAACAGACCAATCGGCTTTTTTACCAATTTCTTCTAATTTTTCAACAGAGGTAGCAACATCGTTTAACTTTTTTTTAGTATTGCCAACTTCTGCATTTAATTTAATGGTTAATGTTTGTAATAATGCGTCAGCCATTGTTACTACCTCCTTTTTGACATTTGAATAAGTTTCTCTTTAAGATTGAGCAACCTATTGTTTCTTTCCTCTTGTTTCGCTTTTTCCATTTCTTCTTTTGTTAAGTTGATAGGTTTTTTAGGATAATCAAGAGGTTTTGTGCCTTTTTTAGCAAAGGCGTGTAATACCGGAGAAACGCTACATAATGCGATATATGTGTAATAACCTTGCAACCATATCTTCTCATTTTCTTGTTTTTGCCTAATTTCGTGCGCTTTAAGGTAGTGTTTTGCAAGTTTTGGGGATTTATACCAGAACTCGTCATAACTCATTCCTATCGCCATAAAATACGGCAACGCTTCTTCAAAGTATTCTTCGAGGGTTTTTTGAGGGGAAGAACTTTCTTCTATGCTCTCCCCCAAGTTGCGTTTCCCTTTTTTTCGCTTTTACCATTAACAATAGCGTTAATAGCATTTTTATACATTTCTGCAAGAGCGTTTGTAAACTCAACCTTATTTTGGATTTCGTCGATAATATTATCAATTTCTTCCGCTTTTAACTCTGGGTGGTGCATAATAAATGCGCCTCTTGAAAGTTCAGTTAAGGTTGTAAGTGGTTTACTGTCGGCAACGCTTGGATTAAACCCACGCTTTTCCATAGCAATTAACGCATAGCGATTAAACTCTAATGTGTATTTGCTATCATTTAATACAATTTCAATTTTATCCATTTATAAAATCTCCTTTCACTAATTAGTATAATTAAGCGGTTGCGCCTGTGTCAAATGTAATTGCGGTTGATGGAGTAATTGTGATAGTCATTTCACGAACTTCGTCAACGCCTTTACCAACTAATGAAACAGAAACTTTACCTTTGAACTCAAATTTACCGTCGTGTCCATCTGGTTCTCCCGAACTATTTGCACCGAACCATAAACCAAACTCTTGTTCTACTCCTTCTAATGCTTTAATAGCAGAATAATCGCTGGCTGTGTAGTTTGCGGTGAAAGATAATTGTTCGTTGGATTTAACGCCTTCAACAAATCTTTGTTGTTCATCACATAAAGTTGTGCATTCGATTGAACTTGGAGTTCCGCCTAAATCTGGATAGTCTTTAATGCAACAAAGTTTTGACCAAGTTTTAGTAACAGGGTTTGTTCCGCTGGTTGCACTAACATACATAAGAGCGGAATGGATTGTTGATGTTTCTACTGCTGTAACTGCCATAATTTGTTACCTCCTATAAGTTTTGTGGTCTTTTCCAACCACCGCACTATATCGAGCAATAATTCGATATGTGGTTTCGTTTTGGTCTTGCATTGGGGTTGAACTCTCACGAATAAACCCAATACTTTTCATAAAATTGTCAGCGACCTCTAACAATTCGTAGCACTCACTCATACGAGTTTCACCTTGTGCCATACAGTTTATTTCAAATGCGATATTAGCAAAGTTTTCTATTTCGCAACAGTCACTCCCTTGCTCATATACGCTATCGTCTATTTGTTCAATGCTAACAAACGGGTAAAAACTTGGTGAATTAGTATAAACGCTTGAAGTTTTAACATCGCTGTTTGAAAGAACTAACTGTTGGGTTAATCTATCATAAACTTCTGCGTGAATATTTATCATTTAGTCTTACCTCCTACTGTAATTACCCACTCTGGAAACTTTTTATCAAAGTCTAATTTAGCGCCCCACATAGCACGGGCAGGTTTATTACCGCCTGTCCAATACACATTTGGTTTTGGATTTCCGTTGCGGTCAACAACGAATGCCAAGTTAGGAGTAGCGTGTTTCATAGAGATATTTTTGTTTTTAAATATCCAGAAATCTTGACTACCTCTACCTTTACCATAATGCCCAAGTTCAGCCATTGCTGGTTTAACTGTTTCTCTAAATGGGTTGTCCGGTGCGTATGTATTAACACGCCCCATACCTGCGCCAAACTCAATAAATGCAACACTACCACTTGGGCTATAAGCAACCACATTATATGTGCATTTTGCTCTACCTTCTGCGGTAGTCCTAACGGAATAACAATATACATCATTAGTTCCGTCGTATAGCGCTCTATTGAAACCTCTTTGGGCTTTTTTAGCCATTTGTTTAGCACCATAAGCCACTATACTTTCTAACTCCCTTTCACTATTCTCCGCCAAACGTCTAATTGCGTCTGCAACGTGTTTAGCGTTAATTTCAAGGGCTTTTACCATACTAATTTCCTCTTACCTTTTTAACTGCAACAACAACTTCGTTTAAGGCTTCGCAAATGCGTTTTACGCTATAATCGTATAACGGTGCACCATTTGAGCCATATTCCGGTTTCTTATCAATGAAGAATACAGTATTCTCGTCAATATGTAAGTCCATAAATTGGGCGATAGACATAGTAATAACTTTGTCATAATCAAGGTTAATACCAATTGTTTCCACAATAGCATTGCCTTTCGCACCACTCACATTCGCTTTGAATAATTTTTCTTCGGTATATTCAACACGGAACTCGCCTGTTTTATATCCGTCTTTACCTACAACTTCAACTTTTCCAAGATAGTTTAACCTATACATTGGTTTCTTATTTATAGATAAGTTTCTCATAAGGATTTGCCATAAGGGGTAATTTCAGCAAGGATTTGGTTTTTAGAACGCCAAGTTCTATTAACGCCATTCTCGCTATGTGTTGATTGCCCCTCTGCACCTCTCTCATTATATAAAACAATAGCAAGTTCAATTTGTAGTTGCTCGTATCTTGGTTCTACGTCTTGGTCAAGAGCAAAACCGAAAGGGAAACGAGTATTTAGTATAAGGCTTTTTGCTTGAAGGAGATAGACACGCAAAACTTTGGTATCTTCTTCACAATCAAGCATAACTTGAATTTGTTGGATTTTCTCATCGTTAGACATAATCTACCTCCTTACAAAATAATTTTTACTGCTTCAATTATTCAGCAGAGATTGTAGTAACCATTGCACAGAATGGGACAACTTTTAATGAAATTGGATTTGCACCATCATTAACTAATTCCCAATTGCTTGCGGTTTCTAAATCGCTGACGGATAAAGAAGTTTTGGAAGCGTATGCACTTTGTTTAAGTGAAACGCCTTCTGGTGCGAGAATGTATCTTTCTCTTGTGATAAGGGAAGTTTCTCCACCGTTTTTCTTGGCGTCACGAGCCATTTCTGCTGGAACTTCGACAGGAAGTGGTTGATAGCAGAATGCGTTACGTCCAAGAATATATGATGTGTAAACCTTTGCACCGTTTGCACCATCAGCAACAGGGCAACTGTCGTCGATAATGACTAAACGACCATTGAGATAGCCGATTTGGGAAGGTTTAATCATACCTTCTTCGCTGTTTTCAAGAGCGTATTTGAGAACTTGGATTTTCTCATATTCTTTGGCTAAACCAGAGTGCATAAAGACAACTTCAAACATATCTGCGTTATCACCTGCGACTTCACGGCAAACATCATTAACGTCTGTTGCAGAAGCACCAGATAATGCAATTGCGTTTGCAGAAAGTGCAGAACCAAAAATACCTTTTAAAACTGCGAGTAAAACCTTTTGTTCGTGTTTTCTCCAATATCTTGCGACTTGGGAAGCAACTTCAAACATAAAGTCTTTTCCGGAAATTGATGGGGTGAAATCTTTTTCGGTGAATGATTTAGCAAAACCAATAGCACCAATACCTTGTGAATAGGTCTTTAATTCGCCATCATCAATGTCAGTTCCGCCGTCATAAACGACAGGCTCTCCGGCTAATAAACCTGTAATAGGTCTTGTAATGTAGTTACCACCGACTTGTTCTGGTAAACGTGAAGCAAGTGATGGGTCACCATAGAAAACGCCACTTTCAATTAAGCGTGTTTTCACAGGGTCAGCGATTGTTCTTGAATAAGAAGCAAACACTTCACCATTGAATACTTTTTCATCAAATCTTTTCATTTATTTTTCCTCCTATGCGATGTTTTTAAGAGGACATTCATCGACTACTCTTGTGAATTAACAAGTGCGTCGTATTTTGCTTTATCGGTTTCTCTCAATTCATTTAATTCCTGCATTGAGATTTTACCGGCTTTGAAGTTCTCTTTGGTAAACTTGTCATCGCCACCATTCCCCCCGCCACCTTTAAGGTTAGGGTTCTTTTTCATTAACTCTGCTTCAATTGCTTGCTCACGAATTTTAATAAATTCTTGATGGAACTTGGAAGCGTCTTTGCCTTCGAGTTCAGCATTAGCAACTTTTTCAGCGAGTTCTTTTGGATAACCAATTGCGAGATAAGTAGAAACTTTTTCGTTTTCGGCTATCTTGCGATTTGCTTTTGCAAGGTTTTCCTCAACTTCTTTAAGGTGTGCTTCACGCTTTTCCTCATCAGTAAGTTTTTCGGCTTCTTTCTTCTTGTAATCAGCAATTTCGCTTGAATATTTGTCGATAGTGCTCTTATAGGACTTGGCTTTGCTTTCAGCGTCATTAGCCTTATCTTCAAGTGCTTTTTTTGCTTCGCTAATTTTAGCGATAACATCTTCGTCAGTCATACCCTCGACATAGGTAATTCCTAACTTTTCAATTTGTTCTTTGGTCATTACAACCCTCCTTTGCGTTTAATTTTAGGCAGTTCTCTCTGCTCTTTGCATTTTTATAGTAGTTCTTTCTACTTTTATTATTAGTAGCCTTTGCAACCGGCTACTTATAACCAATTTGGGACTTAATAAGACATTCCCTTTTTATTTTGACTACTACCACATTATCTCTCTCGCGTTTGATATGTGCTTCATCGCCTTTATTAAGTATATCGCATATTTTGTCGATAACTTCTGGTGTGAAGTCGCTATTCTTCAACTTCAACATCGTCGTTGTTATCCTTTTTCTTTTCGAGCAATGCTTTTTGCTCTTTTAAGTAATCCTCGTAATGGGCTTTACTTTCTTCGTATGCTTGTTCTGGGTCTGGGAATAAACCACAGGACACAAATGCTAATCTTGGTGCAATTTTTGGTTCTTTAAGCATAGAAGTTAATGTTTGCGACTTAACCCATAAGTCTTCATAATTTCTACGAGTAAACTTAATATCTATATCACCTAACATAAGGTTCATAGTATTTTTAGTAAGTGCACGGGCAATGCGTAGGGCAATGCGTAGGAAGCGTCTTTCGCTATCTTTAAACATAATTTCTGTTTCGCTTGCTCTAATGTCGGCGTTTTGCCAACCATTTGACATAGCCATAGCACCATTATTTGAACTAACCGACTTACTACCGTCTTGCTGTGTAGGCATACCCACGATAGTTCTAACAACATTCATTAAGTCATTTTTAAGGGATTGAACTTGTGTTTGGTTTAATTCTTGGGTGAGGAAGGAAACGTTTGCTTCCAACTCGCCATTGTCCTTAATTTTAATAGCACCCATTTCTTTAAGTTTCTTGAAGTTTTCATCGTCCAAGTCAACGTTTTTGAATACCATTAAACTTTGAATGAACTGCTCAACGCCATCTAAACGGTTACTTTGAACGTTGTTAATTGCGTCTAATAGTCCTAATACCTTCTCAAAGTCGCCCATTCTTTCTTCGTTAAGCGGATACTCAACTAATGGAATATCACCATAAGTATGTGCTTCTTTGGTAACTAACACATTGTTAATTACAGTATATTTATATTTATCATCGTAGGCTTGTAGTCTTTGAACTTCAACGCCTTCAATCATAATTTTATCAATGAATACACCAAGTAATGGTTTGCTGTCAAACTCATCGGTGTAAATAATGAATGCTTTTGTTGGGAAGATAGTAGTAATTGTATATGGGCTTTCATCATTATCTGGCTTAAATTTTGGGTTGACTAATGTAAGTCTATAACCTAAACCGCAGATACTTTGATGTTTTGCCACACTCTTATCTTTGCCTTCCTTATTTTCGTAAAGCATATAATCGGTAAGCAATGCTAATGCACCGGAATTGGTGCTTTCTTTTCTTGCAATGTATTGAATAGGCTTGTTTAATAAATATCCAACTTTAAACGATACAATTTCTTCTGCGTGGTTCTCGACGAGTTTGTTGTTTACCTCTTTTCGATATGTTTTTTCACGCTTTAATATTTCTTGTATACCTTTGTAGTAGTTGAATAAGTAGCAAATTTGTGTGCAGTTAGCAAGATGAGTGGCTAAACCTTTACTTAAAATGTCAATGATATTATCATCATTGACTTCTGTGAATGCTACTTTAATTACTGTTCTACCTTGCAATGTCATTTTCTGTTACCTACAACATAAGTTTATAGGTAATACAAGGTTTTTCTTACTATTTCAAATGTCTTTTTGTGCAGAAAGACTTTTTAGAAAGGACGGGCAATAACCTCGAAACTTACAGTTTGTGCCGGTCTTAACATATCAACACCCATTGCTAAACAGTCAACACCATCATCGTTTTTATTTTTGCCGTTAATGGTATATCCTGTAACATTTTGCATAAATAAACGGTAGTCTTTATCCCATTTTGAACTTTCAAGAAAGTGAAAATGTAACTTAACATCTGGGGCAGACGCAAAAATCCTTGCCTCTTTCGTTGTTTGTGTTGGTGCACTTTTACATCTTAAATTGCAAGGGACGCCTTTTTCTTTAAGTTTAGTTTCAAGGTCAATTTTATAGTCTTCACCTCTATTATTCTTTTCAACTTGCATTTCGCCTATGCCTCTGTCATAAACCATTTGGCATATTTTAGGCTGGCTCTTATATTTATCGCCAAACTCAAAAACTACTTGCGGGATATATACCTCATATACGTTGCGTTGTTTTGTATCTCTATAACATACCATACTAATAGCACAGCAAGCGTCACCGCCACCCCAAGCAACGTCAACAGGGGCAATAACCTTTGTTGCTGGTTGTTCTGGTAAATTGCCATCAAAATACATTAAGTCATCAGCAGGGTATAATAATCCGCTTCTTTCAATTGGCTCGCCCATATATTGAGCAGACCAAGAAGCCATATCGCCTGTGCTACTAAACTCTGCCCTTTTTGAAATATAGAATGCAGATGAGAAGCCAACATTATATTTATAGTCAAAATTACTTTCATCTTTATCATTTAAGGCTGGGACATTGAAAACTTTGTATCTAATATGTTTGGAAGATGGGTCAGTCATTAAAAAGTCTAATCTTCTGCCGATAGGGTCAGCGACTGTCCAACGAGTTCCTACCCATAAATGTTTAGCAGTTTCTTTTGCACGGGTTAAAAAGTCGTTTAATACTTTTGACCATACGCTTGCTACACGGGCAGGATTTAACGCTTCTTCAATACCCGAAATAAAGTCATCACCTATTTCTAAACCATTACAGTCACAAGAACCGTTAAGCGAACCATCTATTGAACGTGATGTTAAAGAATGGTATCTCTTAACTCTGCCTGTATCTAAATATGTTTCTTTCGCATTACAGAACTTTTGCTCATCAAACTTAACATCTGGAAATATCTCTTGCCAACAATAAGTAAAGTTATCGGTAATAATTTCTAATACGCCTTTATAAAATGCGTTTGCAGTTAAGCCCGAAAATGTGCCGTAAAGGTTTGAACTTTCTGGGTGCATACCTAATTGCCACGTTACAGCAAATAAAATAAGCGTCGTTTTACCAACTCTTGGAGGCATTGATAAAAATAACTCATCAAGTTCATCACTAATAAGCAATTTCTCTAATTCACGAACAACTTTTAATAATTTTTCCCTTCTCGGTAAATAAAACTGCTCTTTAATAGGTCTGTGAAACTCTAATGCTTGAAAATAACTATCTAAACTATAAGGCGTTTCAAGAATAAGTGCCTTGTGAATAATTGTATATAACTCTTTTTTTGTGTCATCTAACGTTAATTCGTTTTTAATACCTCTGTCTGCGAGCGTTTTTAACTCGTATGTGCATTTCATAGCGTATATAGGGTTAGCCTTAAAAAGGTGCTTACAACAAATAAGGGCGTCATTATAATACTCAATGACGCTCGGGTTTTTCTTAATTACGTTGCAAATTTTGTGAAACGTATCCATTTTCGTTACATTATCACCTGCGAAACAATGTGTTTCACGCCTTTACCTTTAACTGTGCTATATACCGTTGATAAATATATTTTAGGCATTACTTTTGCGTTAGGTAGATAACCTTTCCTTTCAGCATATTTAGCATAATTTAGGAACGAACCTGTATTTACATATAGTCTTTCTTTCTCACAAACAGTAAATTGTGTTCTATCCGTTCTAAAAAATGTCTTTTTGAAGCATATAGGCTCGTGTGTGTGACCGCAGACAACACAGTCGCAGTCCACAATGTCACCAATATCATATAAACGGTTTGCTTTTCCGCCAACCTTTCTTCCGCCACCATTTCCGTGTGTTAAATATACAGTATAAATTAACGGTGAATATCCTTTCATTTTATTAGACTGCATTCTTTTAACACCAAAACTAATAAAAAGGACAGCACCTTCTTCGGCATATCTGTCTTCAATGCCCAATTGCATAGCGACACAGCCTAATAAGTCAATACCACTTTCACGCCAAGTTCTTTCCTCGTGGTTTCCGCTAACCATTGCAAGAATTTTATCTTTAATTGGTTTTAGGTAACCGACAATTTGTTCAAGTTGTTGCTGTGGTGTTAACTTCGCTCTGTAAACGTCGCCAATACTATTTTTAGTAGTGTTGTCCATTATATCGCCACCAATGATGGCGTATGCGTTTGGAGTATTCTTAATAAATTCAATCTCTCTTTCCACCATTTCAATATCACACGCAGGCTCGCCAATGTGTAAATCGAAAAGCGGGCAAAGGATAATTTCTTTATGTTCTTTTGGTAAATCAACTTTAATAACTCTCATCTATAAATAACCTTATTGTTTCTCTTGTATTTATTGTGCTTATGAAAACCGTCATTGTATTTATCTTTATAAAACTTCTTGTGTTTTCTACGATATTCTTTTTCACGGTCAATCATACAAGAAAATTAAATAATATTTATGGTTATTTGTCAAGGGTTAAAATTGGTTGATGAATGCCTTTAATCCATTCTTTGCTTCCGTATTTATAGAAGCCTTCATAAAACTTGCGGTTACGACAGACATAATATACTTGTGCCATCGTCCATTCTTTACCACTTTTTGTCCTAATATTATTTCTATTTAGGGCATTAGCGATAAAACAGAATGAGCAGTTGTCCGCTTTCATTGCAAAGATAGTTTTTACAACTTCGGCTTCATCTTCATCAATTACAAGTTCATTGTTTTCAACTTTATAGCCTAATGGTGGTCGCCCGCCTGCGTATCCACCTCTTGTAGCCTTAATCGCTCTACCTTTTGAAGTTCTCAAAGCGATATTTGCTCTTTCTTGCTCGGCTACGAATATCATTAAACTACGATAAACATTTGCGAGTGCATTATCTTCGCCGAAGTTTTCTTGCGTTGAAATAAGTTTAATGCCCTTCATTTCAAGTTTATACAAGAAATAGAAGTATAGTTTAATATCACGTGCCACACGGTCTGCCTTGAATGTAATAACAGCCTCGTATGGTGGGTTACTTACTTTGTCGTCAAGAATAATTCTGTCCCATTGCGGGCGGTTTTCTTTAACGCCACTAATTGTGTCCACTAAAACATCAACAATTTCATAGCCGTTTTCTTCGGCGTATTTCATTATCTCTTGTTTTTGTGCTTCGATACCAAAGCGGTCATCGCCACTTTGCTCTGCTGTGCTTACTCTAATGTATGCTATTGCTTTCTTCATATTCTTTAATTCCTTCCTTAATATCTTTTTTGTCCTGTGTTCTAACGCTCTTTTTTGTCGCCTTACGCAGTTTTCGCTTCTCAAACTCTCGTGAACGCCTGCAATAATACTTTAATGCAAAGTCGTCCCTATTACTGTGCTTTCTGTATTGGTTTCCTTTCATTTCTTTTAACCTCTTTAACAATGCGGTTTATCGCCGGTGTTAAGAACGCTACAAGTTCGCACACTTCTTCAACATCAAACTTGCGTTGATAATGTCGTCCTTGCACGCACAACATAGCGTGTGTTAATTCGTGACGTAAAATACATTCTGTTGCAGACTTGCCAACATCATTTCTAATTAAAATAAGTCTTTTATTAAACCAACAGCAACCATCATTCCCTCGTAAGTTCGGGTTTTCTGGCTCAACAAAATCTACGTCCCATTTGTAACCAAATATTTCAATTCTTTTCATTTTAGTTAATCCTTTCTCTGTTGCCATTATATTACCACATTAAAAAAATGCTGTCAAGTGTTTTTTATCTGCCTAATTTTATATAGAAAATATGCAATTAAAAAGGAGGAACGGAAACCGCCCCCCCAATTTCGACCATAGTGGATATTCTTTAAGCCTTTATCTCGCCCACCAACTTGCCACATAAATCCTTCCTTTAATAAACACCTGTGTTCGAGTTGCGAACTGTGGTTATGGCTTCAAGTTTATGGTCTTGGAATAAAGTTTAAGGAAGCAAAAACGCTTAATGCTAAATACTATTGCAAATCTTCCTTGCGTAACGCCCATACGAATTTATACTTAAAATATTCAACATAATAATTCTTGCCCTTGTATTTAAACATAATAATACGTTTTCTAATACCAAACAAAAGTTCTTCGGGCTTGAAGTATATCACCCCATCGAATGTTTTAATGTATACGCCCTGTTTGCGAGCGAGTGCAATAACCTTTTCCATACAAATAATTATATACAAGTTAAATAAAGTATGCTACTATTTTTCGTTAGGACGTTGGACAGGACTGCCGACGACCAGACGAAATTATGCTGACTGCTACTTGGATTAGTAACAGGACACCGGTTTACAGCATTAAAATTAGTCGCCCACGTTGACTGCGGTTGGCGTGGGTTTTTATTACGCTTTCGCTAAATTTTAAGCACATTTGACAAAATTTTTGCAGAATATGTCGAAAAATTGCAAAAATACGCAAATATTCGATGGAATTAGGAATATTTTTCGCAAATCCTTGACTTTCAACTTTTTGCGAAATACAATGCCTTTAATCACAAATCGTTTGCACGGTTTGAAGGTTCAGCGGACGACGGACGAAAGTTCTACTCCCGAACCTTTTTTTGTTGCCCTCTTAACGCTTTTATGCTATGATAATCGCAGAGAGCAGGAGTATTGCCTGTTGCGGGTTCGCCCGCTTTTTTTATTTTTTCGAGAAACTTTGGACTTTCATCATTTGAAACTTGACGCCCATTTCTTTTACCGCCCCCTTCAAATTATCGGGTCATTTTTCAATTTTGACCCAATCTTTTGAAAACTTTTAGGGTGAAAAACTCGTGCCCATTTGTTAGTTTCGTTCCCTAAACTTTCGAGGTTTGAAAACTCTGTCCCATTGAAATGTCTTGTTTGTTAGGAATGATTTTTATTTTGCGGAATTTTTTATGCTCACCCCCGCTTGTTTGGTGGGGGGTGTAATTTTACCCCGACCCGTCAATTTTGGTGGCTTCCTTGCGTGTTTAATTTTTAAATAATAATAAAATAAAAATAATCTATTGAACGACTAACACGGAATATAAAAAAATCTTGATATTTTTAATAAAAACACAAAAACAAGTATTTTAATTTTTTAAGGGTGGGGCGTTTTGTTTTTGTTAAGGGTGGGCGATACGCTCAACAATTAAAACGCATATATAATATATACACATTACACACGCACAAAAATTAAAAATATATATTTATTATTTATATACAAGTTATGAAGCAACAACAAAAACGATAATTTTATATAATACGGGCGAGGGCGTGCAAGGCGTGAAAATAACGCACGCAATATAAATATATATAAATTATTCTTTGAACGCTTAACGGGGCTATAAATACCAATTTACACGCATATTATTTTTATATTTATTTATTATTAAAATTAAATCGTATTAAAAAAATATTTGCATTTGTTTTTTATATCGTTTATAATGAGTGTGCGAGAAGTTAAAAAACGGCTCGCAAATCGTTCTTTGAAAACTTAATCAAAAAAATAGTAAATACTTTTTATATAGTGTGCTTGCGTTTATTCCGTTTAATTATTTATATTTTAAAGGGGTTAAAAACTATGAAAAAAACATATAAAACATTAAACAATTTTACATTTGAAGTATTAAACAACAAAACAAAAAAAGCGAGCGATTTATTAAGCCGTTTTAATTGTAGCGTTGGGGCGTTTGGTCTTCGTTCTTTGCTTGATTGCTACGACAAGCCAAGCGAAGCAAAAAGAAAAGCATATAATAAAATTTTAAAGTTTTGCGAGCAGGTCGGGGGCTATTCTGCTATAATCGGCTTTAATTCGTGTGCGTTCTCAATGGGCGTATATGTTAGCAAGACAAAAACTTTATATTATTTTACATTAGAAAATAGTTATATTATTAAGGAATAACAAAACATAAAAACGGGGTAAAAGTTAAAGCACATTATTTAAAGAGTATTTACTATATAATAAAGTGCTTTTCTTTTAGGGTTATACGTTCGCCGTATATTTTAGGGGGCTACATTATGGATAATAAAAAGAGTTTTTTCTGCTTTTCTGCGTGCTTTAACGTAAAAAGCGATAAATATAATTATAATATGCTCATAAAACGCCGTAAAAGTGGGGCGTTTGCGTATGGCGATAAGAGCACACACATATTAAAAATATATGACGCTAAAACGGGCGAGTTTATAAGCGAGCGTATTTACGATACACGTTACGACAATATAAACGGCGACGACGTTATAAAATGGCTTGATTATTGGGCTTTGTTTATCTTTAAAAATTGGGTAAATAAGCCCGTAATTACTACGATTTTTTATGACTGCGACGAAGTTATAAAAGACTAAAAAATAAAACTTTAACGGGGGCGTATAATCTTAAAAAATGAGCATTTTATTATAATTGATTAAGTATAAACGGCGTAATTTTAAGGGGGTAAAATATGAAAATCACGCAATTTAAAAAGATTATAATTGATAATCACGGGGCGACGTTCACCAATACGGGCAAGGTTGCGACTTTAAGCAACGGCTATATTGTAAGCGAAGAAAAGCACGGCGTTATATTAAGCGTAAAAGAGTTTAATAATAAGAGTGCTAAATACTTTAATATGCTACTTAAAAAAGCGTATAAATTGGGGGCTTTTCTGGGCTTCTGGCTTCATAACGAGCGTGTTTATATTGACTTTAACAAACATATTAAGAGCAAAAGCGAAGCGATAAGATACGCACACGAGCAAAAACAACTTGCTATTTGGGACTGCTTGAACGCTTGCGAGATAAACACAACGCAAGAGTAAGAGCAAAAAAATATAATACTTTGTATTATTAAAAAATAGTATTTACAATTTATTTAATTGTGATATATAATATATATAGTGATAAGGGGGCTAAAACAATGGATTTAAAAAGAGTTTATCACAAAATTATGGATTTAATGTTAGATAGCATTTTATTCGGGGAAAAATTAAGCGACTTTATGCGATTACACGGGGGCGAGTTTAAGAACGTAGACAACGTAAAAATGCGTGAATTATGGCTTTGCGTGTGCAATATGTGCAGATAGTCGCAAGGGGGTTAAAAACGTGGATAAGAAACTAAAAGCAAAAATATTTAACGCTTTTAAAGAAGATATAAGCAAGGCGTTTAAAGACTTAAATATAAACGATAAAGTAAGAGCATTTAAAAGTTTAGAAAATTGGGCTTTAACTACCAACGAGATAAGCAAAGAAGCGAGCGAGTTATTTATTAAAGCGTTATATACAAGCGAAGAAACAACGGACGCACGCATAACTATAAGCGTAGAAAACGGGCTAAATAAAATCAAGGGGGCTAAATAAAATGTTAAAGAAGCATATTATATTTATGGACGATATTTGCGACTATATAGACGAGTATAAGAGCGATATTATAGAAAGTTTAGAAGACAACGACGAAGAAGCAAACGACGACAATATTTATAAGGAAGCGAGCAGATATATTGAACGTGACTGCGACGACTTAAAATATGCGTTAAAATTATTTGATAGTAAACACGGGCGAGTGCTTGCTTTGGGTAGTTTAGGCTTATGGTATGGACGAGCACAAGGGGGCAAGATATACAACACATTAAGCGACGCAATTTATAAACTTATTGAAGATAGCAACACGCTATATTATGAACGCACAAACGGGGCTTTGCGTATGGAAGCACGCCACCACGACGGACGCAATTACTTCACATTTTACGAGATAACAAGCAAGGGCGAAGACTATATAATCAAGCACGAGTGCGAACTTACTGCAAGAGATTTACATAAGAAGTTAAGACAAGGGGGCAGAAGCAAGGCGATAAGATTTGAGATTATATTATAATAATTATATTATTAAAAAGTTTCTGCTTTACATTTAAGACGTATTATGTTATTATATAATTAGCAAAACGGGGGAAAGATATGGGAAACTTAAAAATTGACTTCTCACAAGCGATAGATAGACACGCATTAAGAGAAGCAATGAAAGACGACAAGAAAAGAAAAGAGTTAGAAAGAATTATTGCTAACTTCAAGAAACGCATTAGATAAGCAAACAAGGGGGAAAACAAAAATTATGCTTTACTTATACGACACAAACAAAACGACAACATTTAAAACTTCTCGCAAGAATGATTATTCATTAGATATATTCTGCGAGTATACGAAGACAAGATACGGCTTTAAACACGAAGCAACGCTACGTCTTTGGTTATATGGCAAGAACGGCGAACGCACCAACATTTTGGACGCATTCGACAAAGCGACTTATTATAACAGGACTTGGGAACGCTTCTGCTTTGAAAGCGTAATTGTCGGGGCATTTAATAAGGTTTTGAAGCAAACAAAAGACAAGAGCGAGCAAAAGAAAATTAAACGCATTCAAGACAATTTATTAAACGCCGTAAATAATTACAAGTATAAAAAAGTTTATTGTGGCTACTAAAATAAACGGGGTGGGGTGCGTATACCTAAAACGCACAAACGCTTAAAATTAGGGGGTTAAATCGTGTTATACAAAGAGTTAAGAAAAGTATTAAGAGATACAGACAAAATAGAGTTATCGGTTTTCAAGCCAACACAAACAAGGGACAAGGCTTGGACAAAAATATATTTTGTTAGAGATACAAAGCATTTAGACAATTTAAAAGTGGATTTTGTAGGTAGCCAAGAAGCATTATGCAACGGCGAAAAAATGCTTGTATGTGATTTGGTAGAAGAAACAAGGGGGAAAGAATAATGAATAAAAACAATTTACCAAGAAAATGGAATTACGGCGGTTATTCAAGCGATAACTACGGCGCACACACTATTGCGGTGGATATACCACCAACACGCAAGGGAAAACACGGGATTACTTTATATTTTAGTTACGACACAATTGTAGCATTTAGGGGCTTCATTGATAACGACAATTATGGTTTATTCGTGGCTAAAAATATTTGGGGAACAACAACAGGCAAACACTTAAATATGATTTATTCAAACAAGAGCAAACGCCTTGACTACGACGTATTTGAGAAACTTTATAATAAAGCATTAAAGAACGCATAAGTTTAAGGGGGCTGATACTTTATGAAAGAGATAACAATTAAGTTTTATGCTTGCGAGAAGCAATACACAAAAGAGAACGCCAAGAAGTTTCTGCTTTCTCGCTTCGCAAAGACTAACAACACCAAGTTTTTAGATAAATTAAAAGAACTTATGAACGGAGAAACAACAATTGTTTTAGGGGGTATCTAAAATGTTAGGGGACGAAAAGAAAAAAGTTAATGATACGCTCATATATAGAGATATGTTTGTATCCGTATTTATAGACACTGAAAAGTGTTTAATGATAATGGTTAACGTCTTTAAGCACACGAAAGTTAGAGATATAGACAGCAATTATGCGTGTATCGAAGACGATATTGCAGACTACTACGAACTATTAAATAGGTGCATTAGTGGACGCCAACTAACAAATTATCTTAATAAGTTTATTCATTTTGTTTGTAAGCAAAACAACACACGATTTAAAGAACTAAATAAAGACTATTCACGAACACGGGGGATTTATTTATGAAGCCAAGAAAGCACACAATTTATTTAAGCGACAAAGAAATTAACCATTTGTTATATTTAGAAAAGCGATTAAAAGAGAATTATAACAACGGGGCGGAGTTTAGCCAAGACGAAGAAGACAGGCTTATTATTGGCGATATATTAGACAAAGTAGGAGTATAAAATTATGTTAGACATTATGGACTTATTGGAATATGCACAAGACGACTGCGATTTTGATATTTACGACTGCGACAAGGGTGCGACAACTGAAACAGGACTATCAAGAGAAGAATTAGAAAATTGGTGCGAAACACACGACTATGATTTATGGAGTTTTGAGCCAAGCCAAAGAGAAAAAGCGTTTGCTATTGTGTTTAACGTTAGCAAGGTAGAAGAAAAGGAGAACGAATAAAATGGGTTTAGAAACAAGATACTTATACTTTAATAAAACAACATTTAGACATTTAATCAAGTTATGGCGTAGGTTTAATTGTGATAACTTATGTGGGCTAAAAGAAAAGAGCGACGATTGGCTTATGGGAACTTTCATACCCGACAAGTTTATTGACGACATTGAACAAAGTTTATTAAGGGGGAGAAGATAATGAACGCATACCAACAAGGCAAAGCAAGAGCAAGACAACAGGCTATCGACTTTCAAATTGATAGCAGTAAACAAAACTTATCTTATGGAGAACTTGCTAACATATTAGAAAAGTTTGAAAAATTAGGCAGACGCTACGGATTATTAAAAGAGTTTAGAGAGAATGGAGTTATTTGATTATGAACGTAAGAAGACTAAAACCATATACTAAAATTAGTTTTAAGTATCGTTCATTTAAAAACATTGTTTCTCACTTACGCCGACCATATATCGAACTAAATAAAGAAGACTATGTTTATATTAAAACACACTTCAAAACTGATTTATTAGAACACAACGGCAGATTATATACATTCGGTCAATTTGACGGGACGCAAGGTTTAATGCCGTATGAATTAAGCAAATACGAAAGGCAAAAATTGGGGTTAAAGTAAAATGAAAAACGACATTGTTTATGTAACTTGCTACGGCAAGAGAGAAAAATATAAAAGACAAGACGCTATCAAAGAGTTTTTGGAGGCTATGCGTTGCAGTGAGGGAAGCGAATGTGAACGCTACACAAACGTGTATTTCGGTTTGTTGGACGGCTTAACGGAAGTGAGCGACCTTGACTAAAAAACTAAAATGTGGTATTATTTAATATAAGAAAGGGGACAAAAATAATGACCAAAGCAGAGAGAAACGTAAAGTTGGAGAGAATTGCCCAACAAAAAGCAAAGGAAAAGAAATTAAAAATCCAAAGACGCCGTGCAAAAGAGAAAAGAGCAAAAGAAGCACGCAAGATTAACAGGGGATAACTTTTATGAATAAGAACTTAACCGACTTTCTATCGGGGCAAAAAGTTATCGCAGTTAAAACAGCCGAAGATATGCAAAACTTCGTCAATTGGCTGGAAAAATATGATATTTACGACATATTAGTTGGTAACCAATTACACAAAAAGGACTACGCAAAAATTAGTTTTTGGAAAAACCAAGCCAAGCAGATAATGGAACGTAATAATGAATGGATACACCCAAGTCTATTTACTATTTACTTTCACTTCTATGGTTTCATTGGTTGGTTTTACAAGAAACAGCAAATCAAAGACGAGTTTGGCGACACCAATTGTATTATTCAAACAAGCGAACTATAAGGAAAGGACTAAACAAAATGAAAACAAAATACGGAATAAAATATAACGGAGAAGAATTACTTGTTCATACAAAGGACAAAACACCACTTCAATTTGATAGCATTAAAGAAGCAGAACAATGTATCGCAGTAAACTTTGGGTGCTTTCAAGATTTATTTGAAGTAGTGGCATTAGAAAGGAATTAAAAATGAAAAAATGTAGTTTATTTAGTTATGTTTTAGAAGACGACAAAACCGAAACAGGTGGAACGTCTTGCGAAAATGAAACACTTTTAGACTTCTGCCAAGAAGCAGGGCGTATGGATTTACTTTATCAAAGAAATATCAAAGGTATTAACAAAGCATTAAAGGAGTGCGGTATTAAACCGATAGACACCAAGAAGTTATACAACGGGTGGCAAATTAGTATTGAGATATGCGATAAAGGAGAAAGCAAAGTCGTTGTTTGTAGTCCATTATTTAAGACGGAAGCACAGGCAGACAAATGGTATCGTGGATTAGACTTCGCCGATAGTGAGTTCCGCAACCTTGATATATTTATGCTTCGTTATATTGACGGAAGCATTGAAGATACTTATTTATTAGGATAGGAGAAAAAATATGAGTAAAAAGTTTGGAGTATCAACCGAAATTAAATACATTGATTTAGCCGAAATCTTGGCTAACTATAAAAATCCAAAGTTTTGGAAAAAGTCTTGGTGTGTATTTAAAACAAAAGACTTTGAGTGCTATTGGAAAATGACTTACATTAACATTGGAGATAATAGTATTAGTAGCCAAGTAGAATTACATTATCACGGAAAGCACAATTGTCGTGAATATTCTTGGTCGTCGGGTATCTTTGTATCTTCGTGTTCTTCTATTCCTATCGAAAATAGTGATTATACACAAGAAGTATTTAATCGCAATATTACTAACGCAATTGCATACACTATTGAATATTTAGAAAAAGCCATAGTTATACATAGTTATGACTATCAACAAGCAATACAACTCGAACGTGACGAAGAAGAACGTTTAACGGAAGTTGCAGAAGACTTTTTAGACCAAAATAATGTTTCAAATAAAGACATTAGAGAAGCGTATATTGATAGGTTTGTTAGTGACGCTTCAAAATATGACTACACAGGCAGAATAAAAGCAAGTGCTATTCGTAAATACTATCCTTCTGCTCGCTTAATGCTTTATTCTTGGTTTAACAATAAAAAGAAATTTGATGAAGAAGCCAAGTTCCTTAAAGAAAATATGGGAGTAACCAAAAAACTTACTTATGAAATATGGAAAGCAAGAAAAGAACTTGAAAGCGACGCATTTATTGAAGAAGCAGAAAGCAAATTGGAGGGCATTTAATGGGAAATAATGGCAATATCTTGCAAGCACAATTTAGGGAGTTAGGTTTAAAAGTTAATTTTGCAAAAGAAGTAAAATCGCCACAACTTATTACTTACTATTTCAATTTGGAAAGCATAGCCAATTACTCGGTTAGTTTTATTACAAGGTTAATTGAGAAGTTATCTCATTATAACCATAGAAAACTAAACTTTGTTGAAACTTACGACTTTGACTTTGGTGTTAGCGAAATCATATCTCAAAGACAGCCATTATTCTTAACAGGTTTTAACTTCAAGGCTAACAACGGAAGCAATATCACAATACCAATTGGCAAAGACTTAAATAACAAGTTAGTTGAAATTGACTTTGACAAGATACCACACATACTTATCGCAGGCACGACAGGTAGTGGTAAATCGGTGTTAATGAATGATATACTTTGCTCTTTACTTGCTACAACACACACAAGTAACTTTGATATGGTGCTTATCGACCCAAAGCAAGTTGAGTTTAGCCAATACGCAGTGCTACCAAACGCAAAGTTTATCGACGAAACAAACGAAGCCGTCGCATATCTTTATGACTTATGCCAAGAAATGGACGCCCGTTATTCGTATATGAAAGCAAAGGGAGTGAGTGACAGCAAAGGATTATTAAAACCTATTTATGTATTTATTGATGAGTTAGCAGACTTAATGCTTCTCTCACGCTACGAAGTTGAAGAAAGCATAACCCGTTTAGCACAAAAAGGTCGTGCGTGTGGTATTCATTTAATTGTTGCTACACAACGTCCAACAGCCAACGTTCTTACAGGCTTAATCAAAGCAAATATGCCTTGTAAAATTGCGTTAAAAGTGTCAAGCGTTAGGGACAGCGTTGTCGCACTTGACCATAAAGGGGCTGAACAATTGCTCGGCTTCGGCGACGCTATTATTAAAGTTCCTTATTCAACCGAAGAAACACGCTTTCAATGTGCTTATGTAAGTAAACAAAAGATACAAGAACTTATCGAAATGAGAAAGGAAAATTAAAATGAGATTTGAAATTAACAACAAAGAATTATTAGATGTTTACAAGTTAATGAAAGGTTTTGTTGCCAAAACAGAAACACGACCAATCCTTAACGCAGTTCATATTATTTGTGATAAAGATAACCAAACAACTTTATTTGAAAGCACAAATGCTTCAAAAATTGCCCGTTGGGTTCTAAATACAAAAGTTATCGAAAAAGGAGAGTGCTCGCTTTTATTCTCAAAAACATTCTTGTATTTATTAAAAGCAACTAAAATCCCTATTCCGTTTGACGTTATTATTTATGACGAAGACGGAGTGTTCAAAGCAAATATCAACGGTAACATTATTATTTTAGAAGCCCGAAAAGGCGACTATCCAAAAACTAACCAAGTCTTTGATGACCCAATTGAAATTTACGACAATGAACCTATATTCAGTATTGCAGTTTTAGAGGAAGCACTTAAAGCAATGCGTGAAGCAGGTGCAGATACCGTAACAATGGGCATTCCAAAGAAAGAAGCAAGCAAAGTTAGAATGATTTGTAAACCTTTTGGTAGTGAACGTCCTATTGTTAGTGTTATGACAACATTAAGGAAGTGGTAATAAAATATGAAACAAATTACAATTACTAAAACAGAATACAGCGAATTGTTATCAAACCACTTAATACTCATTAAAGGTGCAATCTTGTATGAAATTAAAGCCCTTGACGAAGTTCACAAATGTTTGTTAGTTGAGGATAACGACTTCAAAAAAGCCAAAGTGGTTGATATTCGTTGGAGAGGCTTGACGAAATACCAAATATAAGTTATTATTTAAAAACAAATTGCGGGAATAAAACCAATACCCTTATTAGTATGTAGGCAAAAACCGTAATTTAATTTGAGAAGTGGGCAGGACGCCAACTCGCCGTGTTACACCGTGAGCCGTAAGCCACACCAAACACTTCTCGGTAAGACACCATACCACAAAGGACTTGGGTTATCCAACTCGGTGGTGTCGTGCGAAAACACCTATCGTGAGGTAGGCTGTGGGGGACGTATCTGCCCCCTTTTTATTTACTTATATATTGATGTAATGTTCTTACACCACTAATGTAAAAGTTTTACACCAAAAGAAAACACGAGCATTAAGCCCGTGCTTTTTTTATTTGCTTATAATTTACCATTAAACTATATTTCGTGCCTCTATGCCCCGTTAAAATGCGAAATAAAGGTATTAGTCTTGGTAATCGTCTGGGGAAACTACATCAACAACAGGGAAGTTATCATATTTTTCTTTTAATTCTTCGTCTGTCATTTCAGTTTTCTTCTCGGTGTGCTCTACTTCAACTTTATCATTTAAGCCATAGTAGTTTTTGCCCAAGAACATAGCACCAACGCTACCACCCGACGCAATAGTCATTTCATTATTAGTAGCAATAATTTGTATATAAGTTTTAATTACGTCTTTGGCTGGCGTTCTTAATGTGCCTGCTTCAATATCTTTTAATTGTTTAACTGTGAAGCCAAGTGCCAAAGCAAGCCCATTTAATGTGCAACCAACATTATCTTCAATAGTAGTCTTAATATATTCTTCACAAGCGTTTCTCATTTCGGGCACGCTATCTAAATGTGGTTTGCATATATTTGCTACTCTAATTAAATGTAAAGTTTTCTGTTGCTTCTCGGTTAACTCGCCTTTCGCTACTTTTTCTTCAAACTTTTTAGTTAGTAAAGCGTTGTAAGGGGCAAGGTCAAGAAACATTTTGCCTTGTATCTGTGCCCTATCTGCTTTAACAACAGCCTTTTCCAAAAGTTCGCCTTCATCTTTGGACATTGCACCGCTGTCTACACAATCTTTAATAACTTGTTTGCGACTACGATAATTAGTCTTCTTTTGGTAAGTGCTCATCTTTCTCTACCTTTTTGGCGGTAGTTTTATTTGGCTTTGGTTCTTCAAGTGGTGCGTCTGGTTTAACCTCAACACCTTTAAGCGTGTAATATTTACCACCTTTTTTAACGATATTTTTTCCGTTAAGCAATTCGATAAATCTATTTTTTGCTAATACTAACATCTTTGTTTTCCTCCTCAAATGGTTTAATAATAACTTCTTCGCCATTCTTTTTTACCATTTTAATCATAAAATCTTCTTTATCACTAATTTTAATAGCGTGAAGTTCTGGCTTATGCACAGGTTTAGTATAAAACATTTGTTTAAAATAGTGAACAGGAAATGTCAATATTGCTAACACCCACGCAACAGGAAACAAAATAATATGTAGCACAATATCTCTATGCTTTGGCGGTAACAATAAAATACCGATGACAAATAAAACGCCTAATATAACATAAAAATACCAATCCATTATTTTTTCTCCTCGTAAATTTCAATACCCATTTCTTCAAATAAAGGAATGCGGTGTCCTTTTAATGCGTAATAAACGGTAGTCCTTGAAACTCGAAGTTCATCGCTTGCGTCGTTTACGCTTTCACAAACAACAGTCTTGTATGAAGTTTTAATTACAATACGTTTCTTTAATGGGTGAATACCTCTGCGGTTAATTGCTTTTCGCATTGTATTAAGCGATACATTATATTTTTGACACAATTCTTGAACGGTAACTTCTTTACGCTCATATTTGTCAAAGTCTTCCGGTAAGTATTTTAATTTATTTGCCATATCATTTCCTCCTATAACTTAATAACCTTACCACCAATTTCATTTGCTCTCTCTTTTGCAATATCATAATTGGTGTAAATGACTGCATTCTCTTTTGTGGACAACTCATCTCCACCTGCGTCGTATCCGCCAAAATTGCTTTTAATAATAAATTTGCCGTCTTTGTTTAATACTCTAACCTTTGGCTCTTTCGGGACATACTTTTCAAGCGTCTTTTTATCGCCCGCCATAATCGCAAGCATATCACTAAACCTGCTCATCTTCGTCTGCCTCCCTTAATAAATCCCTAAACTCATAAAACTTTTTAACATATATATCTTTTAATGTTGGCTGTTCATTTTTTCTTTTAGGTTTCTTATAACATTCAAATGTATTTTTTGTGCGATATTCAAGGTATTTATCAAAGTATTCTTTAACTTCTTTAATGCAATTTTTGCGTCCTTGCTTTAATCCGTCGTGATAGCCTTTGCCTGCTTTCTGGTTTTCAAGTCCTGTATGCCCTGTTCTTTGTCCGCCTGCCGTTTTATTACGAAGTTGGTAGCCCATATTTGCATATTTTAATATATACTCTTGTTCATATTTATCTAACTGCGTATCACAACAAACAAACCAAGTAAGAGAATATCCAAACTCTCCACCTTTTTCTCCCTTAAACTTATGTGCTTTTAATGAGCGGTCAATATGTTGATAACCGATTAAATGTTCAGCCATTCGTTTAAGGATACCACCTTTTGCTTTTGTTTGACCGATATATGCGTATTTAATACCCACTTCATCGGTTCTGGTTAAGATATAAATGCCTGTTTTTTCCGGTAAATCTGGGTAAAGTTTTAATAATCTTTTTTTAGCACCCGCTATCATCTGCATTGCTTTCCAATAACCCTTGCCCATATTATTTCTCCGTAAAAAAGTCTTCTATTTCTTGTTTTGTTGGCTTATGGTGGTGTCTATCATATTCTTCGCAGGCAAGCAATACTAATTTATAGGCTTCACTATTACGTTCATACGGAAATAATTTTTCTAATGCTTTAACTGCTTTCATACTACCATTCCACCCTGCTATCTCTTGCAATATCGTAAGGAACATAAATGTCTTCATATCTTAAAGCGATAATAAGTTTGCGTCCGTCTTCTTTACCTCGTGCCATATCATAAAAATGTGTGCGTGATATGCTATATTCTTTACAAAACTTGGTAATTTTAAGTTTCTTTTCTTTCATCGCCTTTCTAATGAAATTATAGTCTTCTTCGGTAAGGCGGAACTTTGTAACGTGTTCAATCCACATATTATTTACCCTCCTTATATCTAACAAAGGTTTCGTTTTGTAAGTAACTATACACACGAGTAGTTTTAACCTTTTGGTTTTCTCTCCAACGTTTTTTCTTTCTTTGGTTGTGACTGAATGACATTTATTTTCCCTCCTTAAATGTTAATGTTTTTATACAGCACCCGATACGGTCAAGCGACTTAACAGGGATACACATTCCCGAACTTGTCGCCTTTAACGTGTGCTCGTCTATATGTTGGTTAATTGTAATACCATATTTTTCTTTCCAAACGTCTGGCTTCTCTTTAACTTTTTCATATAGACGGATAAGTTGGTTTTTAGCAAAGATGAATGCTTTTGTTTCATCTCCAATTAGATATAACCAACTTTTATCTTCTTTTGTTATACCACCTTTAACCATTTTGGTGGTGTCTTTGCTGTTGGCTTCAACCTCGAAGTATAATCTCCCTGTTTGTCGCCATTTGCTGTCGTGTTTAATTTCAATACCGGAAGCACTTTCTCCTTTATCTAATTGATATTTCTTGCTTGAATAACAATTAACGCATACGCCTATTTTTAATAATTCATCACAAATAAAGTCTTGATACTCTGCACCGATGTTGTTTGAAGTATGAAACTTTAATTCATTTCTTAACTTCTCGTTTTCTTCTTGCAAAGTCTTCATTAGCATTTGCTCTGCGTCAGTCATAGTGCCTCCTTTCTTTTATTTCCGTGCAAGTTTTCTGCACAGAACTAAACTTTTTTATCTCTGTTTTTCCCGTAATAACATAGTTATTAAATGGAAACCAAATTGTTGTAGTTTTTTTGGGCAAAATTCAAAGTCAACGTCTTTTGTCTTTGCCCTTTGATAATTTCGCTGGAACAAAATGTTGTGTGCTTTCCATTCAATTAGCAGGCTTCTTTTGGTTCTACAACGTGCTAAACGAGGAAATTTATCTAACATCTCGTCGAGTATTTTATTTTTTTCTTTATCGTCAGTTACTTTGTATGAATTAACAACCTGCACTGCTGTCCCAAAATCAACAACGTCAACACCTCTAATTGTTTTTACCACGCTAATCCTTCCTCCAATTCTAAAACTCTATTTTTAAGTTCAGCGTTTTCCTTTAATTTCTTCTTTTTTCTTACTCATTAAGCAATTCCTTTTTAGTTAATGCCCAACCGCCTAAACATTTTTTCTTATATTTACATAAATGTAATGAACTAAATACAAATTCTCTACTTCGTTCAATGCTTCTTTCGTTATAACCTGTTGCTCTCATAACTTTTAAGCATTTATTTTCAAAATCAATTCCATACACATAATAAAATAACAAACAACTTGGTTCTGGTTTCATTGTTTTACTGTCAACTCCACCAACTTCATAAACACCATCAATAAGCATTTGCACAAGTTCTTTGTATGAAAATCCCAACTTTTCTTCAATGTCTTCGATTTGAGATAACTTAAAGTTTTTTAACATCTCTTTTCCAGCGTGCCTAATGTCATACATTTCAACACTGTCACTGTTTTCAAAGTGCCTTGTTAATCTGGTTTCCATACTTAATCTCTCCTAACAGGTAACACCTCTAATAGATAACTAATAAATGTGGTGTCCCATTCGTTCCTTGCGTCAAACACATATATAGTTTGTCCTGTTTTTCCGGAATAGATGTGATACTTTTTGGCATTATCAATATACTCAATTCGTATATCTGCTTCCTTAATTATTTTTTCAAAACAATAACCAATTTTCTTGTTACGGTCATCGTTTCTTAAACATTGGTGTAACCATTCGTTTTCTTTTTCAAGGTGTTCTAACCTGTTTTTAATATATAGTTTTAATGGGTTCATACTTATATCCTTTCTTCTAATGGAATTTTGTATACAATTGCAACTTTTTGTTCGCAAAGCATTCCGTCATCAAATACCTTAACTTCTACTTCAAACTTGTTGTCTACAATTTTTTGATAAATACGTTCGTTAATTTTATTTTTAATTAAAGGGGAAAGAATTTTTTGTAGCGTATCTTTGGCGTGAAACAAATCGCTTTTAAGTTCTTTAACCGTATTTAATAAATATAAATATTCTTTTTTAGAAATATCTACTCTGTCTTTCGTTTCTTCTTCACTAATATTGTGTCTTTTAGTTTCCGCAATTTCTTGCTCTTTTAAATAATTTGCTCTTTCACTCAACGC